>Ga0209272_10001808_pt1 | contig 12835 bp, 7 predicted proteins | sample tdDd002_FD_187125 | JGI IMG/M metagenome (GOLD analysis project Ga0209272, IMG submission 187125) | Marine sediment microbial communities from the Atlantic coast under amendment with organic carbon and nitrate - tdDd00.2 (SPAdes)... | ecosystem: Environmental > Aquatic > Marine > Coastal >... | reverse complement strand
CGGCCTAAAAACCTTCTACGCAGCAACAGAAGATTTTATTGCCCAGGCACCACAGTATCTAAAACCGGAAGGTCAGTTGATCATTGTCGCCAACCGCTTTCTCCGCTACCCGCCTTTGATTGAAGCCAGCCTAGGCAGCTGCGAAACGGTTGCCAGTACTAACAAATTCAATATTTACGCCGCGAAAAAATAGTGCTGGCGGGCTGGGAAATTACTCAGCCCTATCACTTCGACCTTCGAAATCAACGTCAATTAGCCTGATTTAGTGCCAATATCACCCCATAACCACGTTAAGATTGTCAATAATGTGTTTCGGCACACGCTTCCCTACTCACTTACTTGATCGCAAAAAAAAACTCAGTATAACTGGGAACATTGGTGTTTTTGCCGACTCGCTAAAAACGTCAAAAGTCACCCTCTTTATTTCAGTCAAACTGAGTTGCAATTAATCATTCGTTGAATTTTATCATCCATTTCCAATAGGTTAAGTTCAGGCACAGGAATGCAGAATACTACCCGTTTCAAGCGCCTCCAGCATACCCTTATGTTGGCTTTTCTGGTGCTCAGTATTACGCCGCTGACACTATCGGCTCTCTTTTTTCTCAATTCTCACACCAACGATCTCACCTCGCAGAGTACTAATCATCTGGCATCGCTACTGGAAAACAAACAAAAGCAGCTCAATAGCTACTTTGCCGCCAGAGAATCTGAAGTACAGAGCTTTGCCCGCTCGGAGCTGGCCAATGCCAGTGGTGGACGTTTTTATGGATTGGTTGGCGCCTTCCACCAATTAGGCGATATTCCGTCGCTCACCAAGGGGATGGCTCCAAGCCGTTACTTCACCGAAACCCTAATCGCCAAGCCTCATAACAGTACCCATAGCGAAAATTATGTCGGTCATGAACGATATCGGCTGATGCATAAGCGCTATAACTGGGCATATGATGAGTATCTGAAACGATCTGATTTTAGTGACATCCTGCTTGTCGATATCAAGGGCAATGTGGTGTATTCCGCCCATAGTCCCGATAAATTCAGCGCTAACCTGCTCGCCGACGACACCCCTTTTATGGCCTTGAAGAAGACGTTTGTCACTATCAAGGAAAACACCCAACAACAGCAGGGCGAGCCGGAGCAAGTTCCTGTCGCCTTTACCGATTTCACGGCCACTTCGTCAGGCAATGAAAATGCTGCCTGGTTTGCCGCCCCGATCATTCAGCAGGGCTACCTACATAGTTATGTTTTCTTCAAGCTGGGCAACCAGTCGATTAGCGACTTTATCGCCGATACCAGCAGCAACTCAAACCATGTACAGACTTTGCTTGTCGGCAGTGACCACCAATCCCGCCTGCCAAACGGCGACACGCTGCCGCAAAATCTCTCGAGCCCGAGTATTGAGGAAGCACTGAACGGCCAAAGCGGTGTCGGCAGCTTCCTTAACTTTAACCAGATCCCGGTACTGAGTGCCTTTGCCCAAATCGATGTACTGGGTAACCTCTGGGCGCTGGTGGTCGAATTACCCGAAGAGGAAGCCTTTGCCCGGATCCGCCAGCTGGAGAAAATATTTGCGGTCGCGATGATCACCGCCATTATCCTGGTGATCATTGCCTCTCACTGGCTCTCTAATTCCATCACGGCACCTTTGCTACGGCTTACCTGGGCGGCCGAACGCGTCTCCGCCGGAGACATGGAGCAAGAGATCACCAGCACCGAGCGCAGCGACGAAATAGGCCGCCTCGCCACCAGCTTTGCCCGGATGCAACGCTCGATCCGCGAGAAAATCAGCCTGATCCGTAAGCAAAATACTGAGCTGGAGCAAAATTTGCTGGTGATCCAGCAACAAAATGATGACTTGCAAACAGCCGATAAGCTGAAGGATGAGTTCCTTGCAACCACATCGCATGAGCTACGTACCCCGCTGCATGGCATGGTTGGTATTGCCGAGTCACTGCTGGCAGGGGCGAGCGGCCCGGTTCAGCATACCCAGCGCCGACAGCTTGAAATGATGATAAACAGTGGCCAGCGCCTGACCAACCTGGTGGACGATCTGCTGGATTATCACAAGATGCGCTATGGCGACATGGATATAAACAAACAGGCTGTGGATGTCGCTTCCGCGGTGCACCTGGTATTGGAACTATCCGGCCACCTGCTCGGCAGCAAGCCAGTCAGGATCATCAACCAGATCCCTGACGGTCTCCCGCCGGTGCTTGGTGACGAACAGCGTCTTGAGCAGGTGCTGTATAATCTCGTCGGCAATGCCATCAAATACACCTCGGAAGGTAAAATCATCCTCTCGGCGACCATTTTGGAGAATCAGCTACGTATACAGGTCGTTGATACCGGACAAGGGATCCCCCCCGAACAGCTTGAGCATATTTTTGAGCCTCTGATCCAGGCCAATACTAATTCGGCCCGCTACCGGCAGGGATCGGGATTGGGGCTGTCAATCAGCCGCCAGCTCATAGAGCTGATGGGAGGCCGACTATATGTCAGCAGCCAACCAATGGTAGGGGCAACATTTAGCTTTACCCTTAACTTGGCATCGAAAGAAGATATTGCCGATAGCCAGCTGGTCAATCGTCGTTCTCATTTCCAGGCACCCTCTCTGGATGCGGCTTTCTGCGAAACAGAAAACATACCGGATAATCCGGATGGCGAGCTGCTCCTGATTGTCGATGACGAACCCGTCAACCTGCAGGTACTGAACAATTTCCTTCGCCTCGAGGGCTACCGGGTCATAACTGCAGACAGTGGGCCTCAGGCATTGAAGCTGCTCGAGACCCAGCAACCGGCACTGATCCTGCTCGACATCATGATGCCTGGAATGTCCGGTTATGAGGTCTGCCAGCACCTTCGGCGAAAACATTCCCGTCTTGAGCTGCCGATCATAATGCTGTCTGCCCTGGGGCAGATTCAGGATCGAATCAAGGGATTCGATAGCGGCGCCAACGACTACCTGACAAAGCCGTTTAACAAAGAAGAGCTGACGGCTCGAATCGGCGCGCATATAAAAGCAGGTCAGACAGAGATTCAACAGCAGAAAAATCAGGCACTACAACAAGAAATTGAACGCAGGGAGCAAGTCGAGGCGGGTCTGCTAGAAGCTCAAACTCGCCTGCTTGGATTGCTGGAGTCGACCAGCGAAGCGATTCTCTGTGTCCAGGGCGGAGGCCGTATCCGCTATGCCAACAGTGCAGCGGGAAAGCTCTTCCACCGCGCACCGGAGCAGCTGGAACGACACAACATTGTCGATATCCTCGCGACTCACCTACCCGAAGATATCAGTAACAGCCATCACTACAACGGCAAACTGCTCTATCGCATCAGCGACGAGCTCATCACCTTGGATACCGATGTCATCAACCTTCCTGAAGAGTCCGGCCTCCAGCGCATGTTTGTGTTTGATAATAACGGCCCGGCCACCCTGCACCGAGTTGAAGTATTGGAGAGTGCCATGGAAGTGCTCTCTGGCTTTGCTTTTGACGGTGACAAGGGATGCTTGCAGCAATTGCGGGAACTGGGGGGAGAGTTTACCCGACTGGCGGACAAGCTGGATGATAATGGCCAAAATAAAGCAGATTCGGTACGCGAGCTGCTGGTTGAGGTAATGAAAGCCACCTTGAGGTTCTGGGAAGAATCATCCAATAAGACCAAGTTTGAATTGGCAGAAGAAAGTGGCTTATGGCGAGTCTACTTGGACCGCAGCACGCTGCAGACCCGTACGCTGGACAAGTATCTGCACCTTGAGACGCTGCCTAAAACTCCGCGCTGGCGTACCGTGCTCAATACCATCGATTTTGTACTTGAGCGCTGCAGCTATCCGAGTCCGGAACGCCATGAGATAACCACGATGAAGAACAAGCTCCAGCATTTAATTGGCCAGTAGCCTCACTACTTACCCCCACCAATGAGCCCGCCGCACGCGGGCTTTTTTCCGGCCGTGAACTATCCCTTTTTCTGTTCGAGAAAATACTATTCCAGCACAGAAAAACTGCTCAAATTTAGCGCGTCTCGCCTCCAAAAAGCCTTACTGGAACCTCAGAAAAAAATATATTTTGGTTTATGAGAAGCCAATCACAACAAATCAGGCTTTAAAATTTTCCGCAGGGAATTAACCCCAACAGCTACTATGCGTTACATCACAAAGAAAAAATACACTAACCAAGACTGCGTTAATAAAAGGGCTAAGAAATAGTAAGTGCACACAAACACCATGAAACAGAGTCTATTAACTGTGAGAATACGCACATGGGACAATATCTACTGAGTGACTCAACAGTGAGGAATTAACGTTTTTTACAGCAACCACTGTCGTTTTGACGTTTTTAACGGGCTTTCAGATTGACGATCATGTCAATCAGGGTTTTCCTTAAGGCACTTAGAGCCTACAAGGCCATTCGATCAGGGCGTATTTGTCACTCTGTCGGAGTGGGCTCGAAAGAAGCCCTTCGGGGCATTCATTTTCCATAAGTGAAACAATAAGCAATAGAGTAAGGAACAGCTATGCTTGCCAATATAAAGAAAACCAAGTTAGCGCTAGCAGTCGTTGCTGCAGCCACTACAATGCTGACAGCACCGGTTGCATCTGCCGCCGACCGCACAGAGCTAACTATGGTACCTAAGTTCTACCCTACTTTTGTACGTAACTTTAACCCGTTCCTACAGACTCAGCTAGATACCGTTCAGGACTTTATCTATGAGCCTCTAGTCGTATTCAACGAACTGCAAGGCAACAAGCCTGTAATGCGCCTGGCGACAGACTACTACATGTCTGACGACCTGCTAAAAGTAACTTTTGAAATCCGTGACGGCGTGAAATGGTCTGACGGTAAAGCGTTCACTGCTGAAGATGTTGCCTTTACATTTAACATGCTGAAGCAATACCCTGAGCTTGACCGTACTGGTATTAACCAGCGTCTGAAGTCAGTAAAAGCCTCTGGCGATAAAGTCACTTTCAATCTGACTGAAGCGAACTCAAACGTACCGTACTTGATTAACGAAGTATCAGTTGTTGCTAAGCATATTTGGAGCAAAATAGAAAATCCAACTCGCTACACCAACGAGAACCCTGTCGGAACAGGTCCGTTCACCGAAATCGAGAAGTTCACACCACAGCTATACACCCAGTGCCGTAACCCAGAATACTGGGACAACAGCAACTTGGATGTAGACTGTTTGCGTCTGCCTCAGGTTGCTGGTAACGACCAGTTCCTGGGTCAGGTATTGAGTGGTCAATTCGACTGGACATACTCGTTCATTCCGGATGTTGACAGCACTTATGCAGCAGCTACTCCTAACAATAAATATTGGTACCCAGCAGGTGGTAGCCAGGCCTTCATGTTCAACTATGAGTCGCCAAAGGCGGGCAACAACGAAGCGATCAACAACATCGACTTCCGCCGTGCTTTCTCTATGGCTATCGACCGTGAAACCATCATCGACATCGCATTCTACGGTGGCGGTGTAGTCAATGACTACGCTTCAGGCCTTGGTCAGGCATTTGCTTCTTGGTCTGACAATACTGTCTACAACAAGTACAAGCCATTTATGACTTACAACGTAGACAACGCCAAAGCCTTGCTGAAAAAAGCCGGCTTCAAAGATTTGAACAACGACGGCTTCGTTGAAACACCTAAAGGTAAAAAGCTTGAGCTGGCCATTCAGTCTCCAAGTGGCTGGACTGACTTCAACAACACAGTACAGCTAGCTGTCGAAATGCTTGAAGAAGTGGGAATCAAAGCGAAAGCAAGCACGCCTGACTTCTCCGTCTACAACCAGGCGATGCTTGATGCCAAGTATGATGTTGCCTACACCAACTACTTCCACGGAGCAGATCCTTACACCTACTGGGATAGCGGTTACCACTCGCGCTTCCAGGCCAACCAGGGGATGCCTCGCTTTGCACTTCACTACTGGAAAAACGCTGAGCTAGACAAACTGCTTGAAGGTTTCTACAAGACGGCAGACCGTGACAAGCAGATGAATATGGCTCACAAGATCCAGAAAATCATTGCCGAAAATCAGGTAACAGTGCCGGTCATGTCTGGTGCCTACACGTCTCAGTACAACACCGCGCGCTTTACTGGCTGGTGGAACGAGAAGAATCCGAAAGGCCGTCCAATGCCTATCACCAATACACAAGAACGTCTGTTACAAGTACTTGATCTAAAGCCTAAAGCTTAATTTAGGTATTAACTTGCGGTGTGCACATTGCACACCGCCTCTTCCCCCCTCTCTATTTGACAGTTATGGCGCTTTGCGTCAGGGGGATTTCTGTCCTGAATCTAGCACAGTACACAAATGCTGGATGATTAAGGTGTGAGTTATGGGATTCTTTATACGACGGCTGTCTTTTTACTTGATAGCGCTTTTATTTGCGGTAACGCTGAACTTTATTTTGCCACGCGCGATGCCAGGCGATCCGGTAACGATGATGTTCGCCAATGCCGCGGTACAGGTAACACCTGAGCGCATCGCTGCAATGAAACAGCTACTGGGCTTTGTCGATGGTCCAATCTACGAACAATATTTTGTCTACCTCCAGGGCATTTTGTCTTGGGATCTGGGTATCTCAATTCAGACTTTTCCGCAGACTGTAAATGATGTGATGGCCGGTGCCGTCGGTTGGTCAGTCTTCCTGGCAGGTACCGCTGTTATTCTGGCCTTCTGTATAGGCTCGACCCTCGGTATTTTTGCGGCCTGGAAACGCGGCAGCAAATACGATGCGTTCATTTCACCGGGCATGATGGTGGTACAGGCCGTCCCCCCTGTCGTTGTCGCGATGCTCGTGCTTTACACCTTCGCCATCGGCCTTCGCTGGTTTCCGTCAACCTATGCCTATACCGCAGGAACGATGCCGGACTGGAGCAGCTGGGAGTTCATCAAAGATGTTCTCTACCACGCCGTGCTACCGCTGTTTTGTGCCACCATCATCCAAATTGGCGGCTTCCTGATCAACATGCGTAACAACATGATCAACTTGCTAAACGAAGACTATATCACGATGGCAAAAGGCAAGGGGCTGAGTGAAAACCGGGTGGTTTTCAAATACGCCGCACGTAACGCCATGCTCCCCAGCGTCACCGCCCTGTCGATGGCACTGGGTATGGCAATCGGTGGCCAGCTGATTATCGAGATGATCTTCAACTATCCGGGCCTGGGCACCGTTCTTCTAAACGCAATCAATGCGCGTGATTATCAGGTTCTTCAAGGTCAGCTGCTTATCATGACCCTGTTTATGCTGTTATTTAACTTCATGGCTGACATCCTCATCGTGGCACTTGACCCTCGCCTACGTAAGGGAGGCAAATAATTATGAAAGGTCTAATCAAGTTACTTTCCAGTAACCATAAAGCCCTGGCCGGCTTAATCATTATCACGTTATTTATTTTGGCCGCTATATTTGCCCCGCTAATTACCAAGCATGTCCCAAACAAGAAGACAGGGAACCCACATGAATACCCGGCGTTTATTGTTAAGGCGGCGCAGAATAATCCTGATGGCTGGGTTGCCGAAAACCTAGCCGACAGCCCCCGCACCTTGCGGATGTCAAAGAAAGCCGATCACGTACTGGGCACAACCCGTATGGGGCGCGATGTGTGGTCACAAGTTGTGTATGGCGGACGTACCTCGCTGGCTGTTGGTTTCGGCGCAGGCTTGATGGTTTGTTTTCTGGCTACGTTAGTGGGCGTTTCAGCCGGTTATTTCGGTGGCCGGGTCGATGACATCCTTTCTGCCGCGATGAACATCATGCTGGTGATACCGCAACTGCCGTTGCTGTTTGTTATCGCCGCCTTCATTGGAGAGGCAGGGCCCGTCACGATAACCCTGGTTATCGGGATCACCGCCTGGGCATGGGGCGCAAGGGTTGTTCGGGCACAGACTTTGTCAATCAGAGAGAAAGAGTTCATTAAGGCTGCCGAGGTACTCGGTGAGTCATCAATACGCATTATCTTCGTTGAGATCCTACCCAACCTGATCTCCATTGTGGGTGCAAGCTTCATCGGATCGGTCATGCTGGCCATCATGACCGAAGCAACACTGTCATACCTTGGTCTTGGAGACCCAAGCACCATCAGCTGGGGCAACATGCTTTACAACGTCCAGACATCCTCGTCGATGCTTGTCGGTGCCTGGTGGGAGCTGCTCGTACCGTGTATTGCGCTAACCCTGATTGCTATCGGCCTTGCACTGCTTAACTTTGCAGTCGATGAGATTGCCAACCCGCAGCTACGTTCTCACAAAGGCATGCGCCGTTGGAAAAATATGGCAAACCAAAATAAAGAAAACCAGAAAGAGACTCTAGAAACAGCTCAGCCGGCTCTTCAGGGAGGAGAAAAGTAATGACCAGTCCACAGATCTCCATTCGCAATCTTTGTGTCGACTACATCACCGATGCCGGCGATGTACGTGCGGTAAACAATGTCAGCTTTGATATCGGCAAAGGTGAGGTCTTTGGCCTTGCCGGTGAATCAGGTTGTGGTAAGTCGACTGTCGCCTTCTCGCTGATGCGTCTCCACAAGCCGCCGGCATTCATTACCGGTGGTGAAGTTATCTTTGACGGCCACGGCGATATTCTCAAGTACAGCGAAGCCGACATCACCGCCTTTCGCTGGAGCCAAATGTCGATGGTGTTCCAGAGCGCAATGAACGCACTCAACCCGGTACTGACGCTGGAAGAGCAATTCTGTGATGTGATCATGCGCCATACCAATATGAGTCGCAAACAGGCAATCCGCCGTGCCGAGGGCCTGCTAGAGATCGTTGATATTCACCCAAGCCGCTTGCAGGACTACCCTCACCAGTTTTCCGGCGGAATGCGCCAGCGCCTGGTTATCGCAATAGCCCTGGCACTGAATCCGAAAATGATCATCATGGACGAGCCGACCACAGCTCTGGATGTCGTGGTCCAGCGTGAAATCCTGCAAAAGATCTATGCACTGAAAGAAGAGTTCGGCTTTTCGATCCTATTCATTACCCATGATATCTCGCTGATGGTCGAGTTCTCCGACCGTATCGGCATCATGTATTCCGGCGAGCTCATCGAGGTCGCCCCGTCAAGACAGATTCTGGAACAACCGTTCCACCCCTATACCGAAGGATTGGGAAATTCATTTCCACCACTGACAGGACCGAAAACACGCCTGACCGGCATCCCGGGGAATCCGTTGAATCTACTAGAAGTACCTCAAGGCTGTCGTTTTCAGGCGCGTTGTAGCAAAGCCCACGATGCCTGCTTCAGCACCGCCACCCAGTTACGTCAACTTGAACCCGGTCGTTTTTCAAACTGCCACCTATTCAATAAATGCAGTTAATAAAAAATAGGAAGCAATGAGGAGGCATTATGAACAAACCTGTCGGACAACCCATTATTGAAGGCAAAAACCTGATTAAGGATTTTGAGGTCAATAGTAATTCGTTAGCAAAATCCAAGATGCGTGCAATCAATGACGTGTCATTCAAGATGTACAAGAGCCGCGGTTTAGCCGTTGTCGGTGAATCAGGATCGGGGAAGTCAACCACGGCAAAAATGATCGCCAAAATGTATCCGCCAACGGGCGGGCACATCGAGCATTACGGCCGGGACATTGCCGATATTACAAAACACAGCGATTTAATGCAGTACCGCCAGGGCGTACAGATGGTATGGCAGGACCCGTTTGGTTCACTGAACCCGACCCATACTATTTTTCACCATATCGCCCGACCGTTGCTGATCCATAAAAAGGTCACTTCGGGCAACAAAAAGGAACTCGAAGAAACAGTTTACAGCCTGCTTGAACAGGTCGGCCTGATCCCGCCGAAAGAAACGGCGGCCAAGTTCCCCCACCAGCTATCCGGAGGCCAGCGCCAGCGTGTCAATCTGGCCCGCAACATTGCCGTCGGTGCTGAGGTCGTTCTGGCTGACGAGCCGACCTCAATGCTCGATGTCTCTATTCGTGCCGGTGTTCTCAACCTGATGGAAGAGATGAAGTTCGAACGAGAGATGGCGCTGCTGTATATCACCCATGATATCGCTACCGCTCGCTATATTGCCGAGGATCTGGCCGTGATGTATGTCGGGCACATGGTGGAATGGGGAGATACCGAGGAGATCATCCATGATCCCCAGCACCCATATACCCAGCTGCTGGTATCGGCGGTTCCTGATACAAAAAAATCCATCCACGAAAAGCTTAAGGGCAACAAGGGCGAGATCCCGCTTTGGACCCCGGAAAGTGTCGGCTGCCCGTTTGCCGGTCGCTGCACCCACGCAGCCAACAGATGCCGAGAACAGCTTCCGGCGGTAACCCAACTATCAGATAACCATTTCGTTCGCTGTTATCTATACGAGAACTAATTGGAGAATTCATGCAGCTGTTAACGAACCACCTTGGCTACGAGCGTTTGGGCGCCAAACAGGCCATTCTGCTGGCAGAACCGGATTTACCGGACACCAGTGTAGAGATCATTCGCGGTCAAGATGATCAGGCTATCATGCAGCTGACTCTCCAGGCCTGTGGCCCCGTCGCGCAATGGCACACGGGTTACGCCTATTCGGTTGATTTCACGGCACTCACAGAGTGCGGTGAATTCCGCATTCGGGTTGGCGACATCTTGTCTGAACCATTTTCCGTGGCCGAGGGGCTATTAATGCAGCGCACCTTCAGTGATGTACTGCACTACTTCAAATCCCAGCGCTGCAGCGGGATTTTTGACCATGCCGATCAGCATGCGCCGCTGCTAGGCTCCGTTGAAACCGCTGATGTCCGGGGAGGCTGGTACGATGCCTCCGGCGATGTCAGCAAATACCTCAGCCACCTATCTTACAGCAACTACCTAAACCCCCAGCAGACGCCGATGGTGGTGTGGAATATGTTCAAAGCCTTTGAGCTGCTGGAGAACGAAGAAGGTATTGCCGATATTACCCGCACACGCCTGATGGAAGAGGCATTTCACGGTGCGGACTTTTTGCTGCGAATGCAACATTCGCAGGGCTATTTCTATATGACGGTGTTCGACAAGTGGAGTAAGTCCGCAGGGCAACGGGAGATTTGTTCATATTCGACCCAGGACGGCATCAAAGCCGATGACTACCAGGCTGCATTTCGTCAGGGCGGCGGCGTATCAATTGCGGCACTGGCGGCGGCCTCCCGCTGGCTAACGGCTGAAATAGCCCTCCAGCTCGGATGGGGGGATGAAACTCAAAGCGAAGCCTACCTGCAAGCCGCCGAAAAAGGCTACTGGCACCTGGTAGAGATGAACACCCAGTACCTCAACAACGGTACTGAAAATATTATTGATGAATACTGTGCGTTACTGGCAGCCGTTGAGTTGTTCAGGACAACAGGCAACAGACGCTATCTTGACGAAGCCAGAAGCTGGGCCAAAAAACTGGCTTCTCGGCAACACTCTGATCATGAGCAAACGCATTACTGGTCGGCAAACAGTGACGGCAGCCGTCCTTACTATCATGCCTCCGAGGCAGGACTGCCCGCTATCAGCCTAATGCAATATCTGGCGATAGAAACAGATGAAAAATGGCAACAGAGCCTAAACGCCATACTCGCCAACACGCTACGCTTCGAGCTCAATATCACCCAAGAAGTCAATAATCCGTTTGGCTATCCGCGCCAATATGTCAAACCCGTTGATGGCGAGAAGTTCAGTACCTTCTTCATCCCTCACCACAACGAAAGCGGTTACTGGTGGCAAGGTGAAAATGCCCGGTTGGCATCGCTTGCAGCCATGGCCTACCTGGCGCAGGCACACCCGCTTGACCGCTCGCTCAAATCAGAGCTAAAGGCCTATGCGCATAAGCTTACAGACTGGCTGCTGGGGCTTAACCCCTTCGACATGTCAATGCTGGACGGACATGGCCGAAACAACCCGGACTACCTCCCCGAGCTTGGCTTTAGCAATGCCAAGGGCGGGGTATGTAACGGGATCACTTCCGGCTTTGACAATGAGCAGGATATCGCCTTCAAGCCGATTCCCTACAAAGATGACATGTTGCAAAACTGGCGCTGGGGAGAGCAGTGGATCCCGCATGGAGGCTGGTATTTGCTCGCAATAACAACACAATATAAGGAAAGAAACTTTGGCTAGAATAATCAAATACTTCGTCGGTGTAGACGGGGGCGGAACATCCTGCCGGGCCCGGATCTGCGATCTAGATGGCAATTGCCTTGGCGAGGCCAAAACCGGCAGTGCCAATATCATGCTGGGCGGCAGCGTTGCCATGGCATCTATCCAGGACGCCATTGCCACTGCCGCCTCTTTGGCACAACTGACGAAAGCGGATTACGGCAACATGTCCGTCGGCCTGGCCCTGGCCGGTGCCGAACAAAAAGAATCCTGGTATGAGTTTATGGCACTTCCCCATCCTTATGCCGCCGTCACATTAAATACCGATGCCTACGGAGCATGTCTGGGTGCATGGCGGGGCGAGGAAGGTGCGATCCTTATCGCCGGTACAGGCTCGTGCGGGATCTTGCTGAAAGACAACCAACAGCAGGTTATCGGCGGACGTGAATTCCCGATCTCGGATCAGGGCGGCGGTGCCGTTATGGGGCTACGCCTGATCCAGCAGGTACTGCTCAGCATCGATGACATCGTCCCTCACACACCACTGGCCCAGCATGTCATGAGCCATTTCGATCATGATGTCGATACCATTGTCAGCTGGTCCAAAACAGCCCGGCCTTGTGACTACGGTCAGTTCTCACCGGCCATTTTTGCCCATGCCGCCGAAGGAGACAGCCTGGCCATCACTTTGCTGAATCAAACCGCAGCCGATGTTGAAATGTTGCTGTCGGCATTGATTAAACGTGGCGCCGAGCAAATCTGCCTC
>Ga0209272_10001804_pt1 | contig 12869 bp, 18 predicted proteins | sample tdDd002_FD_187125 | JGI IMG/M metagenome (GOLD analysis project Ga0209272, IMG submission 187125) | Marine sediment microbial communities from the Atlantic coast under amendment with organic carbon and nitrate - tdDd00.2 (SPAdes)... | ecosystem: Environmental > Aquatic > Marine > Coastal >... | reverse complement strand
CAGTATGATTGCTCAAATACAATTGAGGCGGAATAAGGGAGTGGCTGGTCCAAGTCTAGTGCGGCACTGACAAACGCCTGCATGATCATCATACCTTTCGCATGAAGATTGCCGCCAAGATCAACTTTACGCTCGACATCCGAAATATCACCGTCACCAAAATGAACGACACAGGAAATTCGAGCAGGTTCACCGTACGCAGAGGGGTGCCCGGGCACTTCGACAACCGTTAGGCCATTTACCTGGCCAATTTCTTCACCTTGGCAGTTAATGACAACCTGGCCATAGTGAATATCCTCAATGGCGCGTTCAGGCAAATAGGATTCGCGATACTCACGGGCTTTGAGGGAGTCAGTTAGATGTTGTGCGGTAATTTTCTGTCCTTGGGACTCTATTGCCGCTTCACACAGTAGGCTCTGGTGCCAGATAGGGCATAGCGGTACACGAGTTTGGTCCTCGGCATGTCGAGCACCCGTCTTCAGCAAGATTTTCAGGGCTTCATGATCGGACAAGTCCGGTAGTTGTGCCTTGCGGGTGATTGCTTTTAGGTAAGAAAGATATAAAGGCAAGCTCTCTTCACTCAGAACAAGGTCTTGTTCAAACTCGCCGTACATCGAGAAACCAGAAGAGAGATCCGGTTCCGCATTTTCAAGCTCAGCCATCAGGTAGCGATCGCCAATCAACACTAGTTTTACATCTAGCTGTTCTGCAGGAGGTAGCGGGTACAGTGTTTTGTTTGATGAAGCTTGCCATTCCAGCATACCGTTCATCAGAACGCTTTTGAGGCGAGGCCACAGGCTAGGGTTACTCAGAATGCTAGTAACTGATAATACGAGATAGCCGTTGTTAGCCTGGTGAACAAGGCCATGTTTAATTTGCTGCTTGGTAACTTTGTTGTCATCCAGCGGCGGGTAGACTGCACCAAAGAGACTTTGCTCAGTAACATTTTCGCCAATAACGATTGGGCTTAAGTCAGTGTTATCGCCTTTAGCCTGCTTGTTCTTAGCGTCATGTTGCGTAAGCAATTCAAGAACATAATCGCGATAGACTTTGTTGTCCGGTGCCGTTATGCGAAGAACCCGAGGTTGCATTTCAACACAGGTAAATCGACGTACGGCATCCGTTAGGCGATCTTGTAATGTGCCAGTTTGAGCTGGTGTCAGATCGTCATATTTCTCTAAGATGGTTTGAAACTTTGAGTAGTCTGGAGTCATTGTACGCCAGGATTCTTCATGCATGGGCTTTAGCTTTATTTCGTTACTGTGAAAAGGACAGCAGTATAAAGGAATCAATGGCCGCATAATAGGCAGATATTGATGATATTTTCTGGTGGCCGCTTTTCAGTACCGTTACAATTTATTTCAGTCGCCTTTACTTAGGATTTAGAGTGTCAAGAAAAGGGTCGCTCTATCATTTTTTTCATGAAAAGTTGATAATGGCCCAGAACACTCTGAAAACAATCAGTAATATATCAAATAGAGAATTGAGCTTTTATACGTCAACGGTTACACTGTCACAGTTAAGTGTAGTCTTTTTGAGAATCTCCTACGAATATGAAATATCAGCAGCTTGAAAACCTCGAAGCCGGTTGGAAATGGATGTACCTGGTAAAAAAATGGAAGGAAGGTGATGCGATCACCTGCTACATCGATACCAGTGAGGCCGAAGCGGCTGTACAAGACTTGCTTGCCATCGAACATGAGCCAACAAGGGTCATAAAATGGATTGGTAAGCACATGTCTCCGGAACTTGATAAGAAGTTGAAACAGGCCATCCGTGCCAAGCGTAAACGTCATTTCAATGCCGAGCAGGTTCACACTCGTAAAAAGTCTATCGATCTCGATTTTCGTGTCTGGGAGAAGCTGGCTGAGAAGTCCAAAGAGTTAGACTGCACGCTATCGGACACGATCGAATACCTTCTGAGTGAGAGCAATAAGACAGAAATGGCTAGCAAGAAGGTATTGGACATCAAAAATGACCTGCATGAACTGTTAGATATTGATCTTGACTGATGTCTATGTGTTGCCTTTTGGGAACATAGTCAAACTGCTAGATGTAACATTTTAATATACGCTTATAGAAAACCGCTTAAAGGAGTGAGTGAATGGAATATGTCATTGTACTGGCCATTGTTGTGATCTTTCTCGTTTTCAAAGATCGCCCTGTAATGATGCTGAAGTTTGAAGGTGGCGAGCTAATACAATCAAAGGGCAACATTCCAAACGGCTTCCTTATTGGTTGTAAAGATATTGCGCACAAGCAGCCATTTTCCGGAAAAATCAAAGTATACCGAAATCGTTTCGCAACAAAACTGGTGTTTTCCAAAACGGTACCGAGCAAAGTAAAACAGCGTATTCATAATGTGTTCCCTCATAACAGCACAGGTAAAAAGCGTGGACGACGCGCATAGGTTATGTTGGAAGCGTTATAATAAATAGCGTTATAACTGTAATATTCAATCGAATGGCTTCTCAGGAAGCCATTTGTGTTTTTGGACGTACCATATTCATTTAATTAGGCTTCCCTATATGCTCAAACCTTATGCATTTCGTCTGACACAAGGCGCAGATCTCAAATTGGCCATCCTCAATTTTGTTCAGACCCATTCGATTCAGGCAGGATCGCTACTTAGCGGTGTCGGTTGCTTGGCGTCAGCCAATATACGCCTTGCCAATGAAAGTCAGTCTTTATCTTTGGCCGGGCCTTTAGAGATTCTGACGTTAGCCGGCACCTTGACCCCGACGCATGTACACTTGCATATTTCGGTTGCAGATAAGAATGGGGCTGTGTATGGCGGGCACCTAATGGATGGTTCAGAGGTTTTGTATACCACGGAAATTTGTCTGGCCAGCTATGAGAACTTAGCCTTTAAACGCGAACGAGATTCCGCGACTGGCTTTGACGAGCTCGTTGTCGAGCATGTCTCTGACTCGAACGAATAAGCCGTTGATTCCCTATGGTATATACTGAATAGGTGTCAGTATATACGAGGGGCAAAGATGGTAACGTCTCTACCCGAATACTTCCAAGATAAACTCTCAGGCAATCACTGTTATGGTTGTGGAACGGAGAACGCCCACGGCTTGCATATTAAGAGCTATTGGGCTGCCGAAAACAAAGCTGTGTGTCACTTCACACCTCAGCCTTTTCATACCGCAGCTCCGACACATTTTCTCAATGGTGGGTTGATAGCGACTATTATTGACTGCCATTGTATCTGTACGGCAATCGCATATGCTTATCAATTACAAGGACGAGAGATAGGCCAGGGGGCTGCTGTATGGTTCGTCACAGGGGAGCTATCCCTTAGCTACAAACGTCCTGTTGGTATTGATACGGAAGTTGTTCTGGAAGCTTCTGTGACGACACTGACTAATAGCAAGGCAACAGTCGTTTGCAAGCTAAAGGTCAATGATATCGTTTGTGTCGAAGCGACACTGGTTGCTATAGCGGTTAGTGAAGAGTGGATGAAAGCGAAGGGCTAGTCTGGATTAAATAATCTTGGCATTAGTTGATCGCATTGATCAGAGCTTGCTGGCTCGATAAATATTGATTTACGGTTTCTTTCAAGGTGGCTAGCTCTGCTTCTATTTTCAAACGCTTTTCTTTTTCTTCTTCGTATTGTTTTCCTAACTCAACGGCCATATAACCGCCTTGAATAAGGGCTTTAGTCGTGACATTACTGTTAGTCAGGGCTTTTAACTCTTCAATCATAAAATAATGTTTGTCAGTATCTCTTATTGTTATCGCCATATAAAGGGTTCGGTATTGAGTGAATTAAAGATAGATTGCATTTTAATGATATTAGAATGGCAATCAAGGGGTTTGATTGCATCTTTCCGAGAGCCTATCAAATTTAAATCTTAGTTTTGATAGCGTTATTAGGAATCGCTTAATCTAATGCACTATAACTATTGATTATTGAAAATAATTATTTACGAGTAAAAACGGTTGAATCGGTTAATTAACCAACATTTAGAATAGGCTTAAAACAACAGTACTTGTAATATTATGCCTTAGTATTAGAATCCATTGACACTAGTGATAATAGCCACGCTCGCAGGGTAGAGATTGAATCAGCTCAATAAGTATCTTTTGTCTACGAAAAGTAGAGAAAAAACGGTTCCAGGTATGCAGGGTATAGCTATGGTCAGCCATGGGAGTGAGGTCACTATTAGTGTGAAAACGCCGTTAGGGCGACTATACCGAGTTGATACCGTTTTTATTGGTAGCAATGGCAATGATGAGATTTTTCTAGAACTTCCTGCGCTTAGTAAACCTGTGTTAGATGAGTACTTTGACGAGGGGTTCTTACTGACCGTAAAGGCCATCTCGGATAAAGGTGAGGGGGCGATCGTAAACTTCAAGACTCAAATCCTCCATGCTCTCCATAAACCTGTTCGTTTATTGATTCTATCCATCCCTCGGACAATGAACTTACTGCAGTTGCGTAGTGAGCCTCGCTATGATGTTAAACTGCAAGGAAAAATAGCCTTAACTCAGCGAGAATTGCTGGTGGATTTTAAAGATCTTTCCAAAAATGGTTGTTGCTTCCATCAAGACTTGAATGGCCCGCAAATTGAAGAAGATAGCCATATTCAAATTGTCATCCTAAACCCGTCAACAAAAAAAACATTTAGATTAACTGGGTTGGTTAAAAGTATTCATAAAGCGGGCATCCTGAAATATTACGGTATGATGTTTGACCTTGAAGGTCAAAAACAAGTGAAATTACTGTTAGCACAGCTGATCTTCGATGGTTCAAAGCTTTCATTTAAGCATAGCAAGTAAGGATAATTTTGGGGATGTATAAATAGAGTAACAAAGCACCCTAACGCACTATAACTTTATACTTCTTTACAAATAACACATACTAATCCCAACATACAAAACCAAACCATATCCTAAAAAATTAACGTCTATTATGTATGTGACCGCGTAACTTACATGTGATTATGTGTTAAGGAGGAAGAGATGATGATTATTCAAGTTGCTTCGAACTTACTAATAAATGGGATTTTGAACGTTCATGAAATAATACAAGTGAGTTAGATCGTAAATGCTTTACGGATCAATCTGTCACTTCAGTATTTGTACTCCGATTAAACTTAGCCAAACTACGTTGTACTTTTTGAACTGATAAGGGCTTAATCAAATAATCAGTTGGTTGGTGAGACAGTACTTTTTTAACAACCTCAGTTTCATTTTCTGATGTAATTATTGAAACCGGCATATCAGGTAGAGTACGTTTTATATAGCTCAGCAATTCTAAGCCATCAAGGGGTTTTTCAATATTCAAATCAAGAAAAATAGCATCAATTTTATAGCTAGAATCGATTATCAACTTCTGGGCTGATGCGATGTTGCTCACCTTAATGATTTCCTTTGGTGATATACATTTTCTAATAATTTGAGCTAAAACTTCTGCCATCAATTTATTATCTTCAATAATCAAAAATCTGTTCATTTTAGTCCAACTCTACTGACATCATATTGATTTGCTTGCATATAAAGATAGAACACACTGCCAAGCATAACAAGTCCCTTATCAAGGTTTAATACATAGCTAACAAAACACTCAATTTCACGAATTGATTTTATAGCTCAAGTCATTTGAGCCGCAAGAATGAAGAGAAAGTCGACAGATGTGACAAGGTAATAAATTGATAGTTGATGATTCAGGGGCTGGAGTCGTATGTGACAGTAGTCGGCATTTCAGGCTCAGCTGCAAATAATTCGTGAACTATGTGCCGAAGTTTACGATGTAATTGAATGAATACAAAAACTCCACCGAACGGTGGAGTTTTTGCTTTGGATAATGAAGCTAACTACTTTTTATAGGCTAAGTTGTAGTAAGTCATTTCGGTTCGCATCCCCATTAACAGGCTCACGCACATTGTTAATAAGATAATCGTGAATGGCAGAGCTGTGGAAATTGCCCCCGCTTGTAGCGCTTGGATTGCCTCTGTACCACCAACCCAAAGCAGAACGGCTGCGATTGCCCCTTCAATTGTTGCCCAGAAAATACGTTGAGGAACTGGGGCATCGACTTTACCGCCAGATGTAATACTGTCGATTACCAGAGAAGCGGAGTCTGAAGACGTAATAAAGAACACCATGATTAGAATGATCGAGATCACTGAAAGCATAGTGGTTAACGGCAACGCCTCATAGACGTTGAACAAAGATAGAGTGATATCTGTTAAACCATTTGCACCGAGTTCACCCACTTTGTTAGCTACCTGGTCAATGGCAATACCACCAAATACAGACATCCAAACTAGCGTAATTAGGGTAGGGATGAAGATCACTGCAACGATAAACTCACGTACAGTACGACCTTTCGATACACGCGCAATAAACATACCTACACATGGAGACCAGGAAATCCACCAAGCCCAGTAGAATACAGTCCAACCATGCATCCAGGTTTCATCTTCACGGCCATGAGGATTACTGAGTGGTAAAATGTTTTCAATGTAACCCATAAGGGTTGTTGGCAGTGTATTAAGTGTAATTGCAAAACCAACAAGGGTAACAAACAATAACAAAGCAAATGCAATGAGTAAGTTTGCGTTACTTAGGACTTTTACACCACCATCGATACCACGAACAACCGAAATCACGGCCAAACAGGTAACAAAAACAATTACGCCAATTTGCAAGCCAATACCAACATCGATACCAAAGACGTAACTAATACCACTTGCTGCCTGCTGTGCGCCTAAGCCGAGTGATGTCGCAAGGCCAAACAGCGTTGCGATAACCGACAATATATCAATAATGTGGCCAAACCAGCCCCAAGTGCGGTCACCAAGGATAGGGTAAAAAATGGAACGCATTGAAAGTGGCAGGCCTTTGTTATAGGCGAAAAAAGCAAGCGAAAGCGCGACTATTGCATACATTGCCCATGGGTGAAGCCCCCAATGGAACATCGTTGCGCCCAAGGCAACTTTAGCAGCTTCAGGTGTATATGCTTCCACACCAAGTGGGGTTTCATACCAGCCCGTGTAGTAAGCCACTGGCTCTGCAACCCCCCAGAACATAAGGCCGATACCCATGCCTGCTGCAAATAACATCGCAAACCAAGAGGCGTTGGAGTGCTCCGGTTTTGCGTCTATTCCGCCGATACGAATTTTACCAAAAGGAGAGACAACCAAAGCTAAACTGAAAATCAAGAAGATATTACCAGACCACATGATCAAACCATCAAAGTTATTGATGATCTGCCACTTGATACCGTCTAATGCAGCTTTTGCTGTTGAGGGGTCTGTTGCAAGAAGCGCAACAATAAAGAAGATGATCAGTCCAGCACTTATGCCAAAAACTGGATTGTGTACATCAAATCCCCATTTCTGGATGTTGTCCTGACCGACTGTATAGTCAGTATTGTCGATACTGTACTTATCCCTAACTTGTGACATTTTAGTCCTTGTTCGATTAGCACACTAAGCATTTTAAGAAGCTTTAAATTCGTTTTTTGTAACGAGACAAAGATAAATTCTTTAGTGTACTTAATGAAATTTTGAAAGATAGTAACAAACATGAGGATAAAAACCAAATTTACCCTGAAATTGTCTAATAAAAACGCGTATTTATGCATGTGATTGGTTGTTTCTTTAGATTAAAATGTTAGATATCTAATTATTTGACGGGTTATCAGTAGGGCGCCACTAAACTTAAGTCAATTGTCCTCTAAGCATTTAAGGTGATCTTTTGGCTGAGCGAGGTATCTGGTGCTGTCACCCTCAGTGAATCCGGGGCGCAGTTTGACGACACGATTGGTCTGTGGAATATAAGCCGCAATAAGAAACTGGGAGGACTTGGATGGGCGTCGTTCAAACTGTGTTGGTCGCTGCAAGCGAAGCTAATAAATTGATAATGAACACTAAAACCCAAATATGCACATGGGATTTATTAACCTTGTTTGATATAATTATTAGCTCATATTTACATGGATGATAGAACAATGAGTAATAATAAATTAACTATTGGCTTGGGTGTTTTGCTAACTGTTGGCTTAGTTGGCTGCGGAGGTGGTGGTTCTGACGCTACACCTACACCGAATACCGCTAATTCCTTTTCCGGAAATGGAATTTATATAAATAGCGCTGATTCTATTATTATGGCTGTTGATTCAACTCGCGATAAAAATAACCTTATCGTTGGCGATTTTAATTATGGCTCAGTCTTTTATGTTGAAAGTGCAACTACCAGCCAAGATCAAATGAAAACAAAGGGTATGACCTTTGCTGATAATAATGGATTCGTTTATGACCAAGAACAGACTATGACAGCTAGCTTCACAAATAGCACGGTTACACTTACAGCTGTCATTGATAATACCAATATCGTATATTCAATGGATAAAACCAGTGCTTCATTACCTCTAGACCAGATTATCGGTACACATACTAACCCTACAGATGGTAGTACATGGACTATTAATGCTGACGGTTCATTTGTCGTTAATGGTGTTTGTACCATTTCAGGTAACCTAAAACGTAGCAGCGACTACTTTAATATTGATAAAGCAACGGCTGTTGGCTGTAATAATGTATCTTTAAATGGTGACTATCACGGCATATTGATGACGGTTAACCGTAATGGCACACAATATATTACAGGTGTGTTAGGTAATAACACATCATTGATTTGGGGAAGTGCGGTCAAAAGCTAATCTAATAAAGGGGCTCTGTGGCCCCTTATTTTTAGCTACAGCTTTCTTGCGTTACTCCTTTTCTTCGTCGTCACAGTGTCACATTCCTAATGCTAAATACGGCGACCATCGCAAAATGGCAGCAATGACACAAGAAGAATTCGTTAAGGCTCTAAGCCATTTTGATAATGATTTCAAAGGCGATATAAATCGTTGGATGTAATATCACATCTACACCACACAAAGCCCGCAACCGGGGCTTTTTCATATCCAGAGGCTTAGGGAGCCTACTTGCCGCGCTTGGCCCGTACCTTGCGGTAGAGCTTCTTCCTCCCCAAAGTGACGGCGTCACTTTGGACCTCTTTGACCCGGCGGCAGCGGCGTCACCACGTTGGAACGGACCAGAATATGTTCTCAAAGACTTTTTTACGAGAAATAACGAAGGTATCGGCGCTGACCCAAAGATATTAAATCCCAAATTTGTCATATTGAAGTGTCAGTGATTTCGAAAGCTTGCGCAGCTCTTGCCTGGCAAAGATATCATCGAGTTCGTCGACGGACTCGCGCACCGGCCGGTGCATGTCCTTGGGATAATGCGCCAGTTTGGCAAATCGACGGTTGAAATCAGCGATGAAGTCGGGGAGCCAGGCATTGGCTTGTGAGCTGTTGACACAAATCAGTACAACGTTTAGGTCACTTAACACCCGGCCGATCCGTTTGAGCATCACGCTTGCTGACATGAAAGACTGCATGACGATCACTGTAAAAGGAAGGCCGTTGGTTTACCGTGCTGTTCAATGTAAACAACAGGCAGCATTTGGCGCTGCGGTTCAAACCAGTCATGATGAGAGCCGTCAATCTGAACCAGTTCACCAAGACAGTCGCGACGATGACGAGGCTGGTAAACACGAGGCTTACGCTTAGCATGGGGAACCCACAAGCCATCGGCGATCATCCATTGACGCAGGGTTTCAACGGCGACATGGATCCCGTGAAGTTCTGTGAGTTTCTCATGCGCCAGAGTTGGCCCAAAGTCAGCATAGTATTCGTGGACTAAGGCTAATATGCGTAATTTTAATTTATCATCATGCCGATGATTACCTGGCTGGCCACGTTTGAATAAGAGTAAACCGCTAGAACCAAATTCAAGAAAACGCTTTACCAAGCGATAAACTTGCCGAGTGCTTAAGCTGAGAATACGAGCAGCTTCAACACCTGTAATCCGTTTGTCACAAATGTCTTGGATAAGTTTAATCCGCAATAATTCATCGTCAGTCATGGTCAACAACATCTCATTGGCTCTAGATAACACGCTAGGAAAAGAGTGCTATGAAGTTAGTTCAACATGACATTTCTAACTGGCTCAAACCTGACACTTCTAAATCACAACCCTCAGTGCGCATTATGTACCGTATGGTTAAGCTAAATTAGGCAGGGGCGCCTTGTTGTAAGGCGTTGATTATGCGCGGGTTTTCATATTTATCTTTGAGTAGCCCATAGACTACCTTTTGATCATCAATTCCAATCAAATCAGCCACTTGGAAAGCAGTGTCCCAATCCATAGCACACTTAGCTTTCATCCAGTTACTAACTCTAGCAGTACTTACACCTAATTTCTTGGCAAGTTGATAATCTGAGCCCAAGCCATGCTTGGCCTTCACCATATTCAACAATTCAATAGTGTATGTCATCAGTACGCCTTTCCTAAGTCCCTGTTTGTTAAATAATAGGTGATCGAATTGATCATTCCTACACCAAAGCTGGGTTTGCTAGAAAAATTTAGTTTGCTAATAATGTAAGTGCACATGCAAATACTTGCTTATTGGGAGATAAGATTATGGAAAATCAGCAACCTAGCTTTACCAGCCCGATACATCGCCCCTGTCCGGATATGGCAGGCTGTTCCAACCCCGACCCGCAGCTAACCAAGAAATCCCTTGCCGCCATTGAACGGCTACGGGAGAAATTCAGCCTCAAGACCAGCGAAGAGCGTCAGGCCGAAGAGGCCGAATATAAGCATTCTATCGCAGGGTTTGGGTTTGGGGGTGCTTTATGAGACGTTCAGAGTTAGCTTCACAAAAAGCGTTATTCAAGCTTGCATATCGTGCTGAACGCTCAGCTAGAAGTGGCCGTGCTCTGTCTGCGCATACTGCCATGTTCCTCGGAATCAATTCTGCTTATTCGGAGGCGAAGCCGGAACGGATGATGACGCGGTTATTTAAGGCAATTGGTTCTGCAAATGAAGTCACTATCAACAAAATAAAACCTGACTTTCCTCAGTCAGAAAAGCTTGCAGCAGCCCTTGCCAAGTTTCGCGGGGTGGCGCTATGAGTACGAACAACCAAAGAATCCCAAAGCAAGTGACCAAAGCCCCTTCGGGGGCGGCGGTTTCCTCTATGCCGTTGCATGAAGTCGCCATTCCGTTAGACAAAGCCATTACTGCCGAGCATATGGCCTTGCTGGCCCAAGTTGAATGTATCAACTCGGTTCAGCTAGCCAAGAAAAGCCGCCTGAATGGTCACCGTGAAAATGCCGCCTTCTTGCTCAATGATGCTGCTGAATACCGTCGAATTTTTCAGGCATTCCGCCGAGCTGTTGATGCAATGGGTGGCCTGTGATGAACAATAACCTGTACCACCTCCTGAAAAGAGAAATCCGCGCCAGCCTGATACTGGCGCGAAGCTACCGCCTTAGCGGTGAGCGTCGTTTGGCTATCCAGTTTCTCAATGATGCAGGCCGGACACGTGCCGAGCTGGCAACATTAAGGGGGTTTTAGTGGAAAATTTTGGTTTTGGCTGGCTCGCGTTAGTCGGTTTCATCCTCTTCATTTTAGGTTACTGGATGGGACGAGACTCCGGAGCCAAGCCCATGACAATTTCAGAAAGTGGTGCTCCAGTTCTTTATGGCTGGGCCTTTGTAGGTTTGATTTCTTGGTTAGTACCGTTAGGAGTTATGCAATGAAATTTATCGTCAGCTGTGATGCTGTATTTACATGTGTGCAAATTGGCACAATGAAACAAGTCATAATTGGTCACAAGGAACATACGGCGGATATCGAATCAAGTGGGTTCGATATTATTGGCGAACGTGAAGCAACAAACTTGATTGCTAGCGGCCATCAAGTTGTTTTGATGCCGGGGTCAGCACTATTAACTATTGGAGTGGCTGACCCCAATGCTATGCACTAACGATTTGCTGTATGTGGCTGGCGCTATCCAGCCCCATGACCAGACCCAAAACAATCAAGCCGCTTATGATAGCGGTTTTTTAGGATTCCATTTTTGTGGCCCGCAGCCCGAAGGGGCAGTTTCGTCACAGAAAACGACGGCCGCTTGGGAACTGGAACGCGTCAACAGACAGAACGTATTTCTTGCCGATATGCAAAAAGAGCACGAACGCTCTTTGCCGAACGTTAGCGCCGAACACCTCCGCGAAGCGGCGGCACGGAGTGCCGGGAACAATAGGCTTGTCCAAGGGCGCAAAAGTCCGACACACCCACAACAGGCCCAATTAGATAAGATTCTGCGACAGGAGCGCAAGCTACAGCGCGGTGATACCGTACTGGCAAGTACCGAGTCCGTCTACAGCCACGATACGCTCTACGCGCTCTCGGGTGACGAATTCAGCGCCCGTATCTTGTCGCCGAAAGGCAAAACCAAGGTGGTCGAGCCCAAAGTCACCCCGAATATGGTCAGGCTGATGCAGCGTGATTGGTCGGGACAGTGCAAAGTCCAGTTCTACACCCAGACCCCGAGCAGCGGCGCACCGGATGCACAGGAAGGCGACCGTTTCACCGAGAGCCTGACCAAACGGGCCGTCAGCAAGATTTTTGAGTCCGGTGCCTATGTCGCCACCTGCCACGGCGGTTTCTGTACCTTCCTGACCCTGACGTTCACCCAAGAGCAGCGCTTCCGGATTATGGGCGGCATGGTCGAGGGGGATGCCGCCCCGTATTGCACCTTGCCCAAGCCGCCATTGCCAGCGAGCAAAACCCGCGGCCCGCGCTCGATGCTGTCGGGCCGTCCGCAGCTCAGGTGTACCGACGGCACCAACACTCCGGTAAGCATCAGGCGCAATATGGCAACGTATGTCGAGGACATTGCCGGGCCATATTGCTATATCGACACCTTGGCCGATGACCCGGCGGCCACCGTCGACATTTTTGATGACGGCACGGTCAAGGTCATGAACGAAGACGGCGAGATTGCCG
>Ga0209272_10001803_pt1 | contig 12869 bp, 7 predicted proteins | sample tdDd002_FD_187125 | JGI IMG/M metagenome (GOLD analysis project Ga0209272, IMG submission 187125) | Marine sediment microbial communities from the Atlantic coast under amendment with organic carbon and nitrate - tdDd00.2 (SPAdes)... | ecosystem: Environmental > Aquatic > Marine > Coastal >... | reverse complement strand
TTCCATGTTTAAGTATCTTGCTGGTTCAAAAGCTTCTCCTAATGTGTAGTCATATAAAGAACCTTCTGATTGTGTTTCTGTTGTAAGTTGGAGCTTTTCAACACCAGGTAATGTTGCAAAAGACTGTACAATACTATCTAACATTGCCTGAGCATATAAGCTGTTAGTAGAATAAGCTTCATGAATGTCTTTCGATAAACGGACATTTAAGACACCATCTTCAAGTGACTCTTGAATGACCTCAATACTTGGGAGGACAGGATTAAATAGTTTTTCAGAGCCGTCAACACCATATTTTAAATCTTTAAGAAGAGATGTTGCATCTGTTGCATTAGAATCCATCGGTATTAAATAAACCCTATTATTATCAAGCTGTAGTGATAAATGCGCCTTTGTACCATCTGGTCTTGGGTATGGCTTAGACAAATCTATGCCATTGAGAGCTTGATTGTCTTTTTTATCAACAGAGAACTTAACCGATGCTACATTTTCAATGTGTGTCATTGTGTTGATAAGTGAATGTATCATTAAGTAAGTGTCTTCATCTGTTTGAGTAAATGCCTGGTTCTCATAACTATTAGTTTCAAGACTGACCATTTCAGTTACAGTAGAAAAACGCGCTGCTGGTACATATGGTGCAGGAGATGTTTGATTTAGTCCACTATCTTTTGCAGGTCCATCTCTTAAGGCGTTAAGAGTTGTTCGAATTAAGCGACCATTATCTTTAATCTCTCTAGATACAGGAACTAAGAAATTCTTTCCTGGATCTGTGAAGTATAGTGTAATGATTCTATTTCCTCGAGATGCCTTGTCTACTGGACTTTTATAAGTCACTTCGTTAAAGTAACTTGTTTGCAGCTGTACTTCAAATGGAGACTCAATAGCATCTCCAGAGGTTTTAATCTTGGATACGTAATGACCATTTGCCAACTTCAAATCATTATTTGATATGTGGAGTGTTACTGTAAGTACATCACCATTGATAGAGTGCGACAGTAGTTCTTCTAAGTCTGCCCCATCCACTCTTTTTATGATGTCCTCTTTGTCATCGGGTGTAACCCCAAAAACTTCAACTATAAGCGTATTCAAAAATAGATCTGCTTGTTCATCATTTATTGAAGCATTCGCTACAAACTTCATTTCTATGGATTCAGGATTATATAGATAATCAAAAGTATTGTCTTGATAAGTAAATTTAAGGGTATCCTCTTCAACAGGAACCTCTTCGACAGGTTCTGTTTCCTCAGATACACTTACATCTGGTATAGTAATGTTTAAGTTTAAAAGTTCCGTGTTAATTGGTACGGCTGAGACTGTAAATGCAATAATAAGTACTAGAATTATGTTTGCGAGTATTCGCGACATAGTAACCCCCCTGATATTCCCGTTTAATTATTGATAATCTTAGATGATTTTGGGTTTTCGCCGTTCTTCTATTATTATAAAATAATTATTGAATTAATGCTATGAGTGATATATATTTTATGTTGAGCTTTTTATACCTAATACTAAGCTTGTGCATATTGAAATAACTTATGTTTGGTAATATCCAATCTGGAAGGAAAAATTATGAGTATACCAGTTCAAAAGAACGAGATCATATTAATTGATATTGTAAGTATTGGTGAAGCAGGTGAAGGCATTGGTAAATTAGATGGATTCACAGTTTTCATCCATGGTGCTATACCAGGAGATAAGGTTAGAGCCAAGATCGTTAAAGTAAAAAAAGCCTATGCGGTTGGAAAACTAGAACAAGTTGTGACGCCTTCAGCAGACCGTGTTAAGGCACCTTGTCCATATGTTGATAGATGTGGTGGTTGTCAGATTCAGCACGTTGCTTATGACGCTCAGCTAAGGTATAAAAATGAGTCTGTTCAGGCATCCATGGATCGTATAGGAAAAATAGACATAGACGTTATGCCAACAATAGGTATGGATGATCCTTTCCGTTATAGAAACAAAGGACAATATCCAGTGGGTGGAGATGCGTCTGCTCCTAAGATTGGTTTCTTTAAAGCTAGAACACATGAAGTTATTGACGTAGATGTCTGTTTACTACAGAGTAAGTCTGCTGACTTAGCTGTTAATATCATTCGTGAAGAACTGCCAAAACTAAAGTGGCCAATTTACGACGAAAAGAAGAATAAAGGATTTTTAAGACATATTTTAATTCGTACAGCCTATAAAACAGGGGATATGATGCTTGTTTTTGTTGTTAAAGGCAATAAACTTCAAGGTGCACATAAACTGATAGACAGGTTAACTGTAGAAGTTCCAGACCTAAAGAGCATTATTTTAAATGAAAACAAAACTAAAGGAAACCGTGTTTTAGGATTAAAAAACAAAACAATATGGGGGGATGATAAGATCACAGATTATATTAATGATCTGAGTTTTGAAATTTCGCCGCTTTCATTCTTCCAAGTGAATCCAGTGCAAACTGAAAAACTATATGGCAAGGCTTTAGAATATGCTGAACTTACAGGTGAAGAAACTGTGTTTGACGTGTATTGTGGTATTGGTTCCATTTCATTATTCCTAGCTCAAAAAGCTAAAAAAGTGATTGGGGTTGAAATAGTTGAAGATGCGGTTAAAGACGCTAAAGCTAATGCGGTACGAAATGGACTTGATAATACAGAGTTCCATATTGGTGCAGCTGAGACAGTCATTCCAGACTTATATGATAAAGGATACAAAGCAGACGTGGTTGTTGTAGATCCACCGCGTAAGGGCTGTGATGAGGTTGTGCTTCAAACCATTGCCAACATGTGTCCTGATCGTATTGTATATGTTTCTTGCAAACCTTCAACATTAGCGCGTGACCTACGCATTCTTGAGGATCTAGGCTACAAAACTATGAAGGTTCAACCTGTGGATATGTTCCCTATGACTGGGCATGTGGAGACAGTGGTACAACTGACAAAGCGATAAGATAATATAGAATATAAAAACGATTGAAGTGAATAGAAAACATTAAAACAGTACCGGATGGAGTTTGATTCCCATCCGGTACTGTTTGCGTAAAATATGGAATGATAATGAGTTAAGCAAGATGGTTGATAGATCAGTAAACCTTTACATAACAGAAACAAATAATAAAAGCTCCTCTAATATCCACCAGATAAGAGAGAAGCATTCATTACCATTCAAATAGTCCTATTCAGCTTTGCTGTCCAAGCTTTCAATATGTTCATGAATAGCCTTCATTTCAAGCAGGAGCTGCTCTAGTACGGAATAAACATGGTTAAGTGTTTTTTCCTCTTTAATTTCCTTATCACGCTGAGCGCGGTTAGTAATGTGATAAGGGTTTCCAATTTGATCATGTTGCATAGCCATATAAAATCCTCCTTTTCTTACCATATCAATCTACCCAAAATTTGCTTTGTAGAAACATATTGTAAAGATCATGTTTCTCTGTTATTAGTATGTTTTAAGTCAGATATGTGAATGAATAGTCTAATTCAAAGTCAGATTTTCATTATTATCAGCTGGCTGTAAAGCTTTCTGCAAATCGTACATTAATTCAATATTTTGAGTCCCTTCAGTGACTCTAGCATATTTAAAGAGTGAGTTAAAAATCACATAATCAGAGTTGACATCAATAAAGTGTCCCACTGTATCTGTTCCTAATTGCTCAAGATTTTTCCCCTGTAAATCCGTTTTTACAAATTGGATGCTATCTTGCCATGTCCCAATATACATATTGGTGTCATCAACAGCTACATTTGAGGCCCATTGATTGTTGGAATAAACCCTATGAACACTATTGTTAGTTAAAGATGTCTTATATATTCCACCGTTATTTCCCTTTACATAGTACAAATCTCCGTTAAAAACATCTGCACCATAAATAAATACAGAGTATATTTCGTCAGCTTTTAAAGTTTTCAAACTAAACTTGTATAAACCATAATCTGTTTGTCTTGGAGGTGTTTTCTGGTCTATAACATAACCATCAAAAAATAGGGGTGTTTCGACTTGGTATATCTCTTGTTTCTTTGACAAATCGTAAATTCCAATAGGGAGTCGATAAAGTTTGTAAATATACTCGTCATTTCTGTCCCCTGTAAAGTATATATATAGGTCGTCTAAACCAAGTAAGTTGTAATCATCTGACTCTTCAATTTCATAATAACTTCCTACATTTAACTTTATAACTTGTATGTTTGAATTATTGGATTTAACACCTACAACGTTGTTATAGTACTTCACTATTGAGCCTGTATGTAGAGCCATTTCACTTCTATTAAGAAGTCTGAGGTTATCGGACAAGATGGTTTCATTAAGTTCAGGTGTAAGCTCTATTAATTGATTATTTTTGATAAACAACAAGTTCTCTCTTTCGTTAATTGCAATACTTTGTTCCCCCATATACATACTTCGTAAGCTATAGTAAACAGGCTTTTTCGTTTGTTTATTGAAAAAGCTTAGATAGTCATAGTCTTTAAAATATATTTTGTTGTCTATGACATTTGATATTTTAGAGTATTCACCAAGTACTTTGGAGGTCACAAGTTCTGGAATTGCTCCAGTTTTTTGTGTATCAAACTTATGAAATTGATTATAAACATATTTCATATTCTCATTTTTTAAAGCACAGTTATAATATAAAACACCATCAAACAATTGTAAGTTCTCAGCATATTTCACATTTGGTATTATAACTGATTTATGACTGCCATCATATTGTGCTTTATAAATAGAGTCTAATCCGCTATCTCGGTCATATTCGTAAAAATAGACCCAGTTACTATCAAAAACAATATCTTTACTGTCCTCTAACCAATTGTATGATACCCTCTCGCTGGTTTGGAGGTCATAAATATCGATTGAACCATCATAGCCTTTGCCAATAAGTTGTCCATTTACTGCATTGGTTTTATGATATGAAAAGTCATTTAGTTCTTCGTATGTTAGTGTCTCAGGATCAAGTTTATAGTTGGTTCCAGCATAGAAAGTTAATAAACCTTGTGTATACTGCAAGTTTTGAACTTGTTTTGACCAGTACTGTCCATCGTATATTTTTTCTTTATCACTTCCACTAATATGAATGCGATAAAGCTCACCTTGGCCCTGATAGTACTCAAAACTTGAGATATAATAGATCCAGTCTCCCAACTTTATAAATTCGTTGGCTTGAAGTTTGAGTAGAGGTTCATACCCTGTACCATCTTTTTTTATCTTAGATAAGGTACCAAATTCTACATCGTCAAGATAGTAAATCCAGTCCCCTTCTTCTTGAGCAAAACCTGCATTTATATCTTTAGTTTCGGCAAAAGAGAGTGTGTTGGCTCCAAGTAGTAATGTTAAGAGAAACATAACAATTATCAGTTTTTCTTTCATGGTCATTCTCCTTATTAAATCTTTAAATGGCATACTAACCAAATTTTATCAAAAGAAGGGATTATATTCAATTAATGATATATATTGATTGATAAACTTATAGATTAATACCGAGCTAAGAAAATAGATATACTAATGAAGTGTTTTCGTCAGGAGAGTTTTCATCGATGTGTGACAAGAAATTACAAATTGGGTATAAGGATTAGGACACTTTATCAGTTATAAATGGGAGGTTCTATGTCACATATCACTGCAAAAAAGTCATATGAAAAACTTGTTGATCGACTCAACCAATACCCTCAAGGTGCACCCCCTTCTGAAAGTTTGTATCAAATACTAGAACTTCTTTTTTCTAAAAGAGAAGCAGAACTTGTTGCCCAACTCCCTATACGTCCTTTTGAAATAAAAAAAGCAGCAAAAATTTGGTCTGTATCACACGTTGAAGCCTCAAAAATTCTTGAGGAGTTAGCCAGTAGAGCGGTTTTGCTGGACATCTATAAAGAAGGGAAAGTCTATTATGTCTTGCCTCCACCAATGGCGGGATTCTTTGAATTTTCGATGATGCGAACAGGGGGTCAACTTGACCGTGAAGCCCTGGGTAAACTTTATTATGAGTATTTAAATGTTGAAGAGGACTTTGTAAAAGAGCTTTTTACAGGGACTGAAACCAATATGGTCAGGGCTTTTGCCAATGAGAGTGTGTTAACTTCTGAAGACGCTGTATCTATACTCGATTTTGAGAAAGCATCCCATTACATAAAAACGTCCGAACATATGGGCATAAGCATGTGTTATTGTAGGCATAAAATGTTACATGCGGGTGAAGTATGTGACGCCCCTATGGATATATGTATGACATTCGGTGTGGTTGCTGATTCACTGATTAGACATGGCCATGCTAGGCGGATTGATTCTATAGAAGGCATGGAGTTACTACATCAGGCATATGAAAATGACTTGGTCCAGTGTGGTGAAAACTTCCAAAAAAATATTTCGTTTATATGCAATTGCTGTGGCTGTTGTTGTGAAGCCCTACTAGCAGCTAAAAGGTTTGGAAACTTACATCCTGTTGAAACCTCTAACTTTATTGCCCAAGTAACAGAGGGGTGTAAAAACTGTGGTAAATGTGTTTCTGCCTGTCCGGTAGACGCAATTGAGTTCACAGATGGACAAACTCATGTTATTAATGAACTTTGTTTAGGATGTGGCGTGTGTATTAAACATTGTAAATTTAACAGTTTGTCATTTAATAAAAGAGAAAAGCGTATTATAACACCCGCTGACTCTGTACATAGGGCTGTTTTAATGGCCATTGAAAAAGGTAAACTTCAAAATCTAGTGTTCGATAATCAAGCTCTTTATAGCCATCGAGCCATGGCAGCCATTCTCTCAGCCATACTTAATTTATCTCCAGTGAAACGTGCTATGGCGTCTGAGCAAATGAAATCTGTTTACTTAGTTAAGATGATAGAACGTCTGGGGTACTAATAAATTAGGATGAATGCAATTTATTAATAAAACAAAAAATATGGATACCTAATAAACAGATATAATGAAAACGTTGAAAACAGCTTGTTATAATACAAGCTGTTTTTCTTGTAAGTTCAAAGGGAGTCATTTTGTGCGGCGCATGCAAGTGACTTAGTTGCAAAAAAATAAAACATACATTAAAAAAGTATACATTGCTAATTTAGGGTAATGATGCTACAATGTCATTGAAAATCGTTATCATGAAATCAAGTGTTAATAATCTAACGAAAAATGTTAGAATGGCATGGTAACCAATGAAGACGAACGGAAATAGAAGGGGCAAAAAATGAGCATTTCAAAAGTAACGGACGGCATATATAAACTAACAACAAACATTGAAGACGTTTTATTTGAAGGAATTTGGGAAATTCCAGATGGTGTATCACTAAACTCATTTGTTGTAAAAGGTGAAAAAACAGCACTTATTGATGGATTTTGTGGATGGGATGGCGTTCCTGAGACATTTTTAAATATGTTAAAGGAAATGGATATCACAATTGATTCATTAGACTATATTATCATTAATCACATGGAGCCTGATCACTCAGGTTGGATTGAAGGTATCAGAAATTTAAAAGAAGACGTAAAAATCATTTGTAGTAAATCTGCAAGCATGATGTTAGAAGCGTTTTATGGCCATGTTGACAATGTTGAAACAGTTAAACATGGAGATAGTCTAGACCTAGGTAATGGTCGTGTACTAGAATTTGCAGCAGTACCAAACGTACACTGGCCAGATACTATTTTTACATTTGACCAGCTTTCAGGCACATTATTCTCATGTGATGCATTTGGTTCTTATGGCAAAATTGTAGAAAAAGGCTATGATGATGAGCTGACTGAAGAAGAAGTTGTATTCTTTGAAAGAGAAGCCCTAAGATATTACGCAAACATTGTTGGACCATTTTCTAAGTTTGTTAAAATGGCATTTGCTAAAACTGCTGGATTTGATATTAAGATCATCGCACCAGGGCACGGTATTGTATGGAGAGAAAACCCAGGTAAAATTGTAAACGATTATGTACGTTATGCTAACTATTCAGAAGGCCCAGCTAAAGAGAAAGTAACTCTTTTATGGGGTAGTATGTACGGCATGACAAAACGTGGAGTTGATAAAGCTGTAGAAGCTCTTGAAAAGTCAGGCATTGAGTACGAAGTCATCAATGTTATGGATACATCATGGGGCTTTATCCTAGGTTCTGTTTGGGAATCTACAGGTGTAATCTTAGGCATGCCTACATACGAAAATAAAATGTTCCCTACTATGGCTTCAGCACTTGAAGAAATCGGTAAAAAGGCTGCTAAGAACAGAGCGGCCTTCCGTCTAGGTTCATATGGCTGGGCTGGTGGTGCAGAAAAAGAACTAGCAAAGATTATGGAAGAAGGCAAACACGGTTGGGACTTCCTACCAAGTGTTGAGTACAAAGGTTCACCTAAAGAGGTAGATTTTGAAGCCATTGAAAACAGTGTGTTTGAACTGGTTGAAAAAGTTAAGGCAATGACTACTGAAGAGGAAGTTATTGAAAAAAGTGCTTAATTGTAAATGCACACTATAAGTGAGTTTTAAAATTAATAACATGTATAAACATAAAGCTGAGCTAACTGTGTAAACAGTTAAAGCTCAGCTTTTTTTATGATCATTTTTGATGTGTAACTATAACTTGGTTTGAGTTAAATGAATGCATATTTACAGTGGTAAAACTGAAATATGAAATACAATAAGTTGCAAAATGAGTTATAGTATATTACCAGCAATCATTTTTATATATTTTGAGGGTACAGTTAAGTTTAAATTTTGACCATCATCAAATCCTGCTGTTGTTATTCCAACAAGCTCACCATACATGTTTAGTAAAGCACCCCCTGAACTTCCAGCTGAAATGGGTGCAGAGATTTGGATCATATCTAAACCGTCAAATTGCCTGAAACCAGATACTATCCCTTCTGATATCGTATTAAAAAGACCAAGTGGGCTCCCAATTGAGACTATTTTTTGTCCTCTAACAAGATTGACCGAGCTAAGACGTATGGCTTTACAGGTAAGGTCAACCTTCAAAAGAGCTAGATCGTAATCGGTATGATACTTAACTAAGCGATTGGTGAGATATACATTTGGATCATTTTCAAAGAGAATTTCATAATAAACCCCTTTGTTAACCACATGAAGATTAGTGATGATGTAACCATCTTTCTGTATGACAACACCAGAACCACTTCCAACTGTATCTCCTTTTTCATTTTTAACACGAATCATGACCACCGATTCAGCAAAAAGAGCAAGTTGCTCATAACTTTTAACAGGAGCTTGAACGGAGTGGTTTGACTGAAGTTCAAGTTTTAATGCCACGCTATTAGCGTTTTCTTGCTCATTAAAAACTTCTTGTTTAGGATACTCAGGAATGTCTTTTAAAAAAGTATCTAGAGCCATATATGAACAGTGTCTTTTGACTAATCTTAAAGTTTCATCGGTTAGGTGCAGTGGATTAAGCACTAATACGTGAAAACCAACTTTCCATAATAACTTGAGAAAAATCAGTTCATGTTCTTTTGCTACACCGTAAAATAATACCCTTTTGGCATGTTGTTCTTGTGTTTTTATCTGGTTCTCAACTTGTTTTAACCAGTAAAGTAGTTTAGTTCCAAAGCTCAAAATACGTGTTTCAGATAGACTTGAATCATCACAGAAAGACAGTATAGTCTCATGAAATGCAACTTTAAGACTCCAGTTTAGTTGAATGTTTTCTATGTTTATGTTCGTATTTAAAGAATCTAATACAGAGTGGTTGACTTTATTGTGTCTCGTTATATTTAAGTAGTCTATCATAACCCGTTTACACTTGTTGACTTGGGTTACATCTGTTAAACTTGGCAAACTTCTTATGAATTTCAAACCCTTTACTTCTTTAATAAACTTATCAAGATTAGAAATAGTGGTAAGATATTGAGCGGTGTTATTATATGCACCATGAACATAAGTAAAAGCAGTGGTCTGAGAATTAGACACAAAACTTTCAATCGGGGTATTTGTCTGTAAAGCTGTATACTTTATGGGTTTAGTGGTTACAATCATTTATACCTCCTGAATCTTTTGTGTTTTGTTATATTTTACTATATTTTCTAAAGGGAAGATATATCAACCTTATTTTGCAGAATATGACCTCAACTGCAAAGTTTTGAAGGGACACAACTGATATAATTAATGTGGAGGTGGCAAAATGAACTGGCAAAAAAGCATGGATCAAGCTTTGCAATATATTGAAGATAATTTGGAATCAAGAATAGATTATAAGTATTTAGCCCAGTGTATGAAGTGTTCTGAAGGTGAGTTTCGTAGGATGTTCTCTTTTTTATCTGATATCCCTCTTTCAGATTACATTAGAAACCGCAAACTTACAGTGGCTGCAAGTGACATTGTAGACGGGACGAGCCTTCTAGACGTTGCAAATAAGTATGGATACGAATCACAAGCCTCTTTTTCACGGGCTTTTAAAAACTTCCATGGATGTCCACCGTCGAAAGCAAACAGACATAAAGACAAGCTAAATGTATGCTCAAGATTAACGCTAAAACTGGTTGTAATGGATGGAAAAACGGTAATGCAGTCTTCGAAAAATCGAGTAAATATCATAGGTTCAAGAAATGAACAAACCGCCGTTTCAGTGGAGTTAGACCCACGTGTTATTCATGAAATGAATGATTTATTCTGGACATGTGAAGGCAACGACATGCTGGGTACAACAGCGCTTCCCCATTATGGAGCCTTTACATCTGAAGAAAAACATCAGTTACTCGGGGACTTAAGAGGTAAAAGGCTTCTTGAAATTGGGTGTGGCTCTGGGCAGTCTCTCCTCTATGTGGGGCAAAAAGGTGCGCGTGAACTGTGGGGAATAGATATATCCAAAAGCCAGATTAAAAAAACGCATGACCTTTTAACAAGTAAGAAATTGTCAGCAAACTTATATTGTTCTCCAATGGAGGAGGCATGTGGCATTCCTACAAATTATTTTGACATCGTCTATTCTGTTTATGGCATTGGCTGGACGACTGACTTAGAGGGCACGTTCAAGCTTATAAAGTCTTATCTGAAGCCGGGAGGCGTCTTCATTTTTAGCTGGTCTCACCCTATACATAAGTGTGTTTCTATGGATAATGAGGGACTTCAGTTCAAGAAGTGTTATTTCGATGAATCACAGTACACAGTTTCGATGGGGCAGACTAAGTTGTCTCTATGTGATCGAAAAATGTCAACATATATCAATGCCTTAGCAAAAGCCGGTTTTATTATCGAGGAAATGATCGAGGAATCAGATAGTGATATGACAAGCTCACGTAAAACAGATTTCTCAGAAAAAGCTAAAATGTTGCCTGTCACTTTTGTGATTAAGGCAAAGAAAGTCCATTTCATTTAGAAGCGGGCTTTTTTTATTGTTCATGTACAACTTGGCCAATGCTAAGTCGAATGGCTGAATACATATTTGCAAAATAGCAGAAATGGAAAAGTATCTTTGAAATGTATTGGATATAATTAGGTATAACAAGAAAATCAAAGGGGGATTTAAGATGAAATGGTTTGAAATAGGACTAACGCGGTCTAAATCGAATAAAGAGTTTGAGATTCAAGTGCATTCAGAGTATGAAAAAGCCTTACTTAAGTTGAACTTATTTTCTCATGTACTACTGTTTTTTCTTGAGCAAAACCAGATTAGTTTGTATGTAGCAAAGTTACTTCATCTTGACCAATCAAATGGAACTTTTACGGTAGAGTTGATTAGGAATAATGCCAAGTTACAAGGACAACTTGTAGATATAAAACCGTATTTTCCAAATGAAGAGGTTGTTTTAGATGTGAATGACAGAATCGATACACCTACCGATGAACTTATACTTGTACCTTATAGGAACAAGTCGATTGGAGAGTTTAAAGTATTTGGACATACTTCATATATACAATTAGATCAAGAAGATGGAAGGATAAAACATAAAGAAAACGTATACGCTCAAATTAAAAGTGGAGACTATGTAAGAATTTTATGGTGGTTTCATCGGTTTGATAAGGACAGTTTCAGAAAGAATAGGATGTGTAATCCACCTTATAACAAAGCACCCAAAACAGGCATTTTTGCTTCACGATCCCCCGTCCGTCCCAACCCACTGGCATCGACAATCGTCCAGGTAAGTTGTGTAGATGTGATAAATAATCAGATTGAAGTAATCGGTTTTGATGGATTTCCTGGAAGTATTATACTCCAAGTTATGAAGTATGACCCAAGCTTTGAAAGATTGAGTGACGTTAGCCTTCCGCCTTGGGTAGCCCACTGGACACCATATAAAAGTTTTGAACCTGTTAAATCACTGGATAACATACAGCTTGAAAATCTAGTACAAGAAACAAAGGCAGTTACCGATGAACATCCTGACTTATTGGTTTTAGAAAGTGAAGAAGACATGTATTTTCATGATCAAATTCACATTAAGAATGCATTTATTCATAATTTGAAAAACATTTCAGTGTCCATTCCCAAAAATGAAATCACTTTAATTTCAGGAGTGTCTGGAAGTGGCAAGTCAAGTCTGGCTTTTGACACTTTGTATGCAGAAAGTCAGAAGCAATTTATGGATTTAGTCTTATCAGGTCAAATAGAAAGCAATGCTCTAGGGGACACAAAAGTAGAAAAAATAAGTGGATTACAACCAGCAATTGCAATCAAGCAAAAGAACTTAGGTGCCAATCCAAGGTCAACTGTTGGTAGTTCAACGAGGATTGCAGATTTGGTCAAACTATTATACTCAGTGGTTGGAGTACGCTTATGTCCTATGTGCCATAAGGTAGTTGACACTTCAAATGTCTGTAGCTGTGGCCATATCTTGTTTGATAGGAGTCCACAGGCATTTTCGTACAACCACCCTGACTATATGTGTCCTATCTGCAAAGGTCTTGGAGTTGAAATGCAGATCGATTCAGATTTGATAGTAGAAGATCCTGAAAAATCCTTGTT
>Ga0209272_10001802_pt1 | contig 12874 bp, 9 predicted proteins | sample tdDd002_FD_187125 | JGI IMG/M metagenome (GOLD analysis project Ga0209272, IMG submission 187125) | Marine sediment microbial communities from the Atlantic coast under amendment with organic carbon and nitrate - tdDd00.2 (SPAdes)... | ecosystem: Environmental > Aquatic > Marine > Coastal >... | reverse complement strand
TGGTAAACAGTCGTAGTCGGTTTGCATTACTGACGACTGTGATTGAAGACAGTGCCATTGCCGCTCCAGCAACAACAGGACTGAGCAAAAAGCCGAATGCTGGGTAAAGTACGCCTGCGGCGATAGGGATACCCAACGAGTTATAAACAAAGGCGCCGAACAAGTTTTGCTTCATGTTCTTAAGTGTCGCGCGCGAGAGTTCAATCGCATGCACAACGGCCATTGGTGATGTATTGAGAATGGTCATTTGTGAGCTTTCGATTGCCACGTCACTGCCACTTCCCATTGCGACACCAAGATCAGCCAACGCAAGGGCTGGTGCGTCATTGATACCATCACCGATCATCGCAACCGTACGCCCTTGAGATTGCAGCAGTTCAATATGTTGTGCTTTCTCGTCGGGCATCACTTGAGCGATGACTTCATCAATGCCGAGCTCTTTGCCGATGGCATTGGCTACGTGTTGGTTGTCGCCTGTGAGCATGACGGTTTTTATGCCCTGCGATTTTAATGCAGACACTGCTTGTCTGGCATCAGATTTAATTGGATCAGCGATGGCAATTAAACCAATCAGTTCGTTGTTCAGCGCTACAGCTACTGGTGTCCAAGCGTTGTTTGCACAATCTTCAATCGCTTGCTTCATTGAGCTGGTATCAATCTGCTCGGTTTGCATAAATTGCAATGAGCCAATGAGTAGCGGTTGTGCTTGGTAAGTCGCGGTGATGCCACGGCCACGAATGTTCTCGAATGCGCTCAACTCAACACTTTCAGTATTGTTCTTTCTCGCGTAATCACATACGGCTTTTGCCAACGGGTGCTCCGATTGACGCTCTGCTGCGTATGCCAAAGCCAATAAGTGCTCTTGGCTGGTGGCGTGAGTAAACACTTGCTGCACACTCGGTTTACCTTGAGTAAGCGTACCCGTTTTATCGAATACGACGGTGTCAATTTTGCTCGCCAACTGCAGTGCATCAGCGTCTTTGATCAGAATGCCGAGCTCTGCGGCTTTACCGACACCAACGGTGACCGACAATGGCGTTGCTAAGCCCAGCGCACAAGGGCAGGCGATGATCAGCACAGTGGTCGTTACCACAAGCATGTAGCTGGCTTTAGGTTCTGGACCTACGGCAAACCAAACCAAAGCGGCAAGGATGGCAATACCCACAACAACAGGGACAAACACCGATGAAATTTGGTCTGCTAATTTGGCTATCGCGGGCTTACTGCTTTGCGCGGTGCGTACCATGCGAATAATACGTGCCAACATGGTGTTCGCACCGATGCCCGTTGCTTCAATGACTAAGGCACCATCGGTATTTAATGTACCGGCAGATACTTGCGCATCTTGTGTTTTTAATACTGGTACGGGTTCACCGGTTAGCATTGACTCATCAATGTACGATTCACCCTGAATCACCATGCCATCAACCGGCACCTTTTCGCCCGGCTTGATGCGCAGTTTCATTCCTAGCGTGATTTGCTCAACCGCAATTTGTTGATCGCCTTGGTCGGTAATTACCGTCGCTTGCTGAGGTTGTAGATTAATCAATGCCTGCAAAGAGCGCGTTGTGTTTGCTTTGGCTTTTGCTTCTATATAGTGACCAAGAGAAATCAAGCCGATGATCATTGCGCTCGCTTCAAAGTACACATGGCGGGAAGCAAGTGGGAACCATTCAGGGAAAATGACAACAAGCATTGAGTAGAACCACGCAGCACCAGTACCTAAGGCTACTAAGGTGTCCATGGTCGCACGTTTGTGAGTGGCCGCTAACCATGCGTTAGTAAAGAAGTGCTTACCCGCGGTCGCAAGCAGTAATAAACACAGAATACCAATCGCCCCCCAAGCCAGCTGATCATTGGTATTACGAATCATCATGTTGCCGCCAAATACACCCCACAACATCAGTGGCGCACCGACAACTAATCCTGCTATTGCATCAAGTTTGAAACGTTTTTGCTGGGCAAGTTGTTGAGTGGCTTGCTTTTCTTGCTGTGTAGCTGCGTCTTGTAGAATTTCAGCTTGGTAACCCGCTTGTTTTACCGAGTCGACAATCGCTTGGTGGAGCGACTCTGTATCTTCAGTCGCAAACACTAACGCACTTTGTTCAGCAAGGTTAACCTGTGCTTTCTCAACGCCCTCTACGCTAGTAAGTGCTTTCTCTACCGAAGAGACACAACTTGCACATGTCATGCCTTGAATCAGCATTTGCAACTGAATACCTGCTGGTGGCCGTTGAGTGTGTTCAATATTGGCCTGCTTTTCTACGGGTTCAGTCTCCGGTGAGCTTTCTTTTTCTACTTCAATAGAATCAAGGCTGGCGGTGTAGCCGAGAGTAGCCACAAGATCAATCACTTGCTGCTCTGAGAGTAGTGTTGTGATGTCGAGTTGTGTTGTAGACGCTTGAAACGTAATGACGTCTTGATTTGATTCTAATAAAGAAGAGAGTTTCTTCACACAACCACCACAGTTCAATCCGGCAAGGTTGAATTGAAACTGGTAGCCTGCGTGGTAGCCCAGTGACTCGATTGAATCAACAATAGAAGAAAGCGGAGATTCAGTAATGACTTCAACCATTGTTGGGGACAAATTGATGATCTCAACACTGTGATTGGCATGTAAAGCTTTCTCAACTTTTCTCGCACAGCCCATGCAGTTAAGTCCCGACATAGGTACAACGAACTGATACATAATTTGTCCTCAATAATACTAATGTGGAGAGCATAAACCTTCCTGCAAGGGGAAGGTCAAGCATTCAATTGCTGAATTCATAACGTCAAAATTAGGTTAAAAACTGAACTTTTGGTCATGAATGCTTGCGAGTCACATCAAGGTTTTTTCTCTCTGTTTATAAAGTTCCATTAATCGTTGTGAAATTCAGGAGTGATAAGTCACAAATTTGCCGTTTATTTTATAAAAATAGTGTGCACAAATGCTTCTTTGACGTTTTTGTTTCTTTATGTCTGGCTTTAAGTTTTTGTTTTTATGTTATTTATATTGTTTTTGTTTTTGTTAGTTTGAAGTGGCTCAGATTGCCTCGCCTTTCATTTTTTGAAGAAAAAAAAGTTTGCCATATTTGCTCCGTCCACAAGTTGTTTCAGATTCCATACCTGTCCTAGTTAGTGAATTTGAAAATGGAAAAACAAATAAAATATAGGGGTTAAAAATGTCTTACCTAAAGAAAAGCTTGGTTGCGAGTGCAGTAGCCAGTTTCATGTTTGGTGGGGTTGCGGTGGCCGCCGATCCTGTTGGTCCTGAGTATGCATCAGCAGCATCAGCCTTTTTTGAAGAGTCAACCGTTACTGGTGCGTTGAATTTTTGGATGCGTGACCGTACTCGTGCAGATGTAGATTCTAACGGAAACCAAACGTCTAAGAAGCCAAACCTAGATCATGGTTCTATGTACCTTTCACTCGGTTTTAGCTCTGGTTATATTAGTGATACCGTTGGTTTGGACCTTAATGTGTATTCGACATTTGATATGTGGAATAACGCTTCACCAGACCATGAAATGAACTTTTGGGGGGTGGATAACCCTTACGATATGAACCCAACGGCTTCTTCTGGTTGTAGTGGCGCGTGGGATTCTGACTGTACTGACAACGGCGCAGCATTCCAAACGGCGGCATTAAAGTTCAAGTTTGGCGACTCTGTGACAGCGAAAGCGGGTTACTTCCAACCAAGTGTTCCTACAGCAATGGGAGTTAACTGGTCTTTTGCGGCTGGTACGTATACTGGTGGTGAGATCGGCGCAAACTTTGATGATCTAGCACTTGGTTTTGTCTATGCCGTTGAATACCGTGCTCCTTGGTTTAAGAAGAGCTACGAGTTCCGTGATGGACAAAATAAAGATGCAGGCGATGCATACTCATTCGGTGCGCGCTACAACCTAACACCAAACTCGTCTCTAGATATCGCTTATGCGGGTTTGACTGATGGTCCTCGTAAGAATGCCCACATTAAGTACAAGCACACCACGGAAAACGGTTGGTACTTATCTCCTCAAGTCTACATTATGGATGATGAAGATCAGTACGATAGCACGGCATTCCAAGCTGCATTTCTATCCTCTAAATCGGTAGGTGCATACAGCTTCCGTTTAGAAGGTACATACACGTCAGCAGATTCAACGGATACTCGTGGCAACGTAGGTAACTTTGCTTACCGTCTCACTGAGAAATACGGCGGTTCGAATGGTGCATATGACATCTGGTGGAATAACCGTTCTGACTTTAACCATGATGGTGAAATTGGCTTCTTTGGCCAAATGAGTCGTGATTTCTCAGACCTAGGCGCTCCAGGCTTCAGTGCTGGTATCAACGGTGTATACGCGTTTGGTGCAGAAGCTGAAGGATACGATGAGCTAATCGAGTACTCAGGTAGTGTATTTGCTAACTACGCTATTCAAGGTGGTCCTTTGAAAGGTGCTCACCTAGGAATGTACTACACACGCTATGTTAATGATTCAGACGCACCAAACTGGACAGGATACTCAAACGGTTTCCAAGACGAAAACGACTTGAAAGTCACTCTAGTGATTCCAATGAGCATCAAATAATTTTTGAGCTTACATAAAAGAACAAGCCCCTCAATGTAGGGGCTTTAATTGTTTTCGGGGAATAAATTGTAGTTGTCGAGTTTGGAGTGATAGAATAACGCGCAAAAATTTAGGTTGCGCTGAGTTAGTCAGCGAATGTCTTAATATTAAGGTAATAAACAATGACGGTTAAAACACGTTTTGCTCCAAGCCCAACAGGCTACCTTCACGTAGGTGGTGCACGCACTGCACTTTACTCTTGGTTATACGCAAAAAACCAAGGTGGTGAGTTTGTTCTACGTATCGAAGACACTGACCTTGAGCGTAACTCTCAAGAAGCCGTAGATGCAATTCTTGAAGGCATGGAGTGGCTAGGTCTTGAGTGGAATGAAGGTCCTTACTTCCAAACTCAACGTTTTGACCGTTACAACGAGATGGTTGATAAGCTTCTTGCAGAAGACAAAGCATACAAATGTTACGCATCTAAAGAGCTGCTAGACGAAGTTCGTGCAGAGCAAGAAGCAAACAAAGAAATGCCTCGTTACGATGCAAACCATCCAAAAATTAAAGCGGCAAACGAAGTAGCAAAAGATGGCGAACCATGCGTTATCCGTTTCCGTAACCCGAAAGAAGGCAGCGTAGTATTTGATGACCAAATCCGTGGCCGTATTGAAATCCGTAACGACCAAATGGATGACCTGATCATTCGTCGTACTGACGGTTCTCCAACATACAACTTCTGTGTAGTGGTTGATGACTGGGACATGGGCATCACTCACGTAGTGCGCGGTGAAGACCACATCAACAACACGCCTCGTCAGATCAACATCTATGAAGCGCTAGGTGCACCAGTACCAACATTCGCACACTGTGCAATGATTTTGGGTGATGACGGTGCGAAACTGTCTAAGCGTCACGGCGCAGTATCGGTAATGCAGTACCGCGATATGGGTTACCTACCAGCAGCGCTAAACAACTACCTAGTGCGTCTTGGTTGGTCTCATGGTGATCAAGAGATCTTCACACAAGAAGAGATGATCAACCTATTCAGCTTAAATGCGGTATCTAAGTCAGCGTCTGCATTCAACACTGACAAACTGCAATGGTTGAACAATCACTACATCAAGAACTCTGATCCAGCGTACGTTGCAGAGCACCTACAATGGCACCTAGAACAGCAAAAACTAGACGTAACTAACGGTCCTGCGATCACTGAAGTGATCAAGCTTGTTGGTGAGCGTTGCAACACACTTGTTGAGCTAGCGGAGCAAATTCGTTACTTCTATGAAGATTTCTCTGAGTTTGAAGCAGGCGCAGCGAAGAAACACCTACGTGGCGTTGCTAAAGAGCCTCTAGAACTTGCTCTAGCGAAAGCAGAAGCACTAACTGAGTGGACGACAGCGAACATCAAAGATGGCGTTATCGCAGCAGTATGTGAAGAGCTAGAGATCGGTATGGGCAAAATCGGTATGCCACTACGTGTAGCAGTAACAGGCGGCGGTCAGTCTCCTTCTGTAGATGCAGTAATGGAACTGATTGGTAAAGAACGTTGTGTTGCTCGTATTAAGATGGCACTTGAGTTCATTGCAGAGCGTGAAGCGAACGCATAATTACTTGAAGAAATAGTGAAAAGCCGCGGAAATTACCGCGGCTTTTTTGTTTTCCTTTATCTCGCTACCACCACTTTCTCATCAAAATGAACGAAAGTTCGTCTATTTCTTCGCCAATATGTTCAATAGTTGATTAGTTTTATTTATTAAAATATAGCTAACACAAATATAATTTGGCTGCTTCTATTCAAAATATATCACTGAAACTTAGAGATAATTCCTAAAGTTCCTCAAAATTCATCTCATAAATGAGAAATTAATTTGCTTTAGATATTCTATTCCAATTATTGACGCAATCGTTTGCTCCCTTGTGTGGTGGGCTATGACGTGCACTGGATCACATAAATTAGCGTATTTCGATGACATTAAATTGACAGTTTGGGGTTTTGTCTTCGGATTTCTTGGAGTTATAGTGCTCGCCGTCAGTGAAGCAGCGATATGCATCACTGGACAGGATACATACCCAAGTGACTTTTACTCAGTGAGTAGGAAGTTATTTTGGTATCAAACTCAAAGGAACTGAAGAAAAGAATAGGAATACAACGTCTCCAAGACAGTGCATTTCATTAACAAACAAAAGAACTTCTTTTAGAGGAATCAATAATGAAAAAACTAGCAGCGGTAATTTCAGCTTCTTTACTTATGGCTTCAGCAGCACACGCAGAAGTATACATGGGCGGTAAGATGGGTAAGTCTTGGATGGACGACGCTTGTGTAGCTGGCCAAGCTTGTGACAAAGATGGCTCTACTCTAGGTGCTTTTGTTGGTTACGAAATGAATGACTACTTCGCAGTAGAAGCTGGCTTCGACAACCTAGGTAACTTCGACCAAACATCTTTCGGTGGTCACGTAGAAGCAATCACTCTTGCTCCTAAATTCAGTCTACCAATCACTGAAGACATTGCTCTTTACGGTAAAGTGGGTGGCGCTTACCTAATGATGAAAGATGGTAAAGATGATTACTCTTACCTAGGTGCAGCGGGTGTTGAATTCAACGTTAGCGAAAACGTAACAGCACGTGCGGAATACCAAACAATCACAGATATCAACAACGATTCAGTGAAAGCAATGGGTAACTCTGCGACTCTAGGCGTTGCGTTCAAGTTTGGCGGTAACGATGAAGTTGTTGTTGAAGAAGAGCCAATTGTAGAAGAAGTAGTAGTAGAAGAAGTTGTTACACCGGTTGTTGTAACTAAAACGTTTGAAACTCAAACAATCGGTACTGGTAGCTTTGCGCTAAACAGCACAACGCTTAAACCAGAGAGCGCTGCTAAACTAGATAACCTGGTAGCATTCCTAAACGAGTACCCACAAGCAAACGTTGATGTAATTGGTTACACAGACACTTCTGGCCCTGCTGAATACAACCAAAAAGTTTCTGAGAAACGTGCTGAGTCTGTGGCAAACGCTCTAGTTGAAAAAGGCATTGATGCATCACGCATCCACGCTCGTGGTGAAGGTGAAAACAACCCAATCGCTTCAAACGAGACTCGTGAAGGTCGCGAACAAAACCGTCGCGTAGAAATCGTTGTTCCTGAGTTTGAATACCAAGTTCAACAATAAGCGCGAATCTAACGTTAGCTGTTAGAAAGCCAAATATAAAAAGCCCCAAAGAGCTTGCTCTTTGGGGCTTTTTAATATGAATGAGATACTCTAGACGTAGAGAAAGTAACGGTTACTTTAGGTCAATGCTGTTAAGTCGGCCCATAAACGTCAGGATCTCGAGGTTGTCCTTGTGTGCATCGAGCAGTGCTTTTTTGGTTTGCATATAAGCGGCGAGTTTCCCGTATTTATTAATCGAACGAACCACCGTTTTATACTTGTATTCGCCGGAATCATTGAACTCTCGCCATTTAGCAATATAACATGTGTCTCGGTTGTCAGGATCTTCTAGAGTAGGATTAGGTTTGTGAACAATCTTCGGTTCGACACTATGCGGCAGCCTTGTCATTAGGTAGGGATCCTTTAGCAGGCGGCGCCAAAACTTGCCCCACATTTCACGCCCAAGCTCATTACGTAGTTTAATTGCCTTCTTGAGTCCTTTCTTTTCACCAATGCGAACAAACCCAACAGAGCGATGTAATACCGTATCATCTGGGGTATGGATATGAATTTTGAAGGCGGTTTTGCCTTTTGAAATAAAGCGGTGTCCAGTATTTGTAATTAAATTGCTCTTAGACATATTGCTAAATAATATTTTTGTTAATACCTAAAGGGTAAGCAAAACTTATGGATAATTAAAGTAATAAAACACAAAACTGCAAAGAGATGACATTTCTCTCCGACAAGTTTAGACCCTGAGAGCAAAAAGGGCGAACAATAGGTATGAGTGGTTGTTTTGTGCTCAAGTAACCTCGTCCTTCTGGAGCGTGTCACCGAAGCTCGTTGTTTGCTTACTTTCGGTAAACAGGGAATCAGTGACAATGCTCTGGACCCTGCATCTTGAAATCACTTGAGTATATTGCCTTGGTTTCCTGTCATACAGCCAGGGCGTGGATGGCGCCCCCAGTAGGATTCGAACCTACGACCTGTCCCTTAGGAGGGGACTGCGCTATCCAGCTGTGCCATGGGGGCGTAATTAGATATGATGCGTTACTATAATATTCAAAAGAAAGCATATGGCAATGACTTGTACGTGCTGCTACAACATCTTGTTCATTACGTCACCAATTTGTACGCTTGACGCAAGGTTTGCTTGGTCAATAGTCAGCTCTGCTTCATGTTCGTATACACGAGAGACGGTAAGGGTAATTTCGCTCTGAGAGACTTTATTGCGCGGTAATCCATTTTGGTCAATGAAAGATGCCGTGTGCCACAATTGCAGCTTGTCACCCTCTTGTACGCCATGTATGCGACCAAGATCCATCGTCACCGTATTACCAAATACGGCAACCACCTCTGGAAGCGTGATTTTACAAGACAGCTCTGATTCCAAATCCAACATAATGTTGCGGCTAACACGTAGCATCATTTCGCCATAAGTCGATGCCCAGAAACGTGCACTCCGTGTATCAACTTGGCTTGTTTTTGCGAATGGCCATCTTGCTACTTCACGATAATTCTTGTTATAAACTTCGTGCCCAGTTTTACCATCGTACACTTGCATTTCCAGAGCAAACTGACGATTGATGATATCGTCCTTTAGTAACTTTGATTCAACAGTGGCGGTCAAATCGGTAATAACACCACCGATGATGTACTGCGAACCAGTGTCTTGAGCGATCATTTTTACGCGCTCTGGGTAATTCTTATCGATAGCATAGTCAGTTGTCCCCACCGAGACAAAGCTGCGCGATGTTTGCTCGAGTTGTCGATCAACTACATGGCTGAAATCATCACCAACACGGTAGATTTGTCCCATGACAGCTTGTTGTGGGGAAGCAACATCAATATTGCCTACTAGGACCGTCTTCTTGTATTGATCAACGTGGCAACCCGTTGCCGATGGATAGATATCAACGCGGATCTTTAGCTCCATCTTGCCACCACGTTTACGCTCTGATTCCACCAATATGTAGCGTACTTCATGGTTTGTGAACTGATATTCTCTGCGGCTCTCTTCTAATAAAGGCATTAAGTTACTGATGCTACCAATATCTGCACCTGAGAAGTTGACGGCTTTAAACAGAGCATCTTCCAACGCGTGTAATCTAGCCGCTTCTTCAGAAGAAACGATCGTGGCAACGCCTGTAACTTCATACCAAGACGCGATAGCTCGAAATGGCATGAGCAAGACAAAAGCGGTTGATATTAGGCTTAAAACTATTTTTTTCATTGTGTTTGACCGTTCAGGTATAAATATTGCTTTAACAATTTCAGTAGCGTATTGGTGGTTTTTCTTTAGTTCAGCAAACAGAAGAAAGCAAAGACTGTTCCAGTATTACATTTCTTTCTAAATGAAGTGACAGAGAACAGTGACACCCAAGATTATCTGGAGAACGAAACCATGAAGAAATGGCTTATTGCAATATCGATGATGACGTTGTTAACATCGTGTGCATATGCACCCATATATAATGGTAAAGAACCATATTCTGGTAGCCAATTCATGTTAATGGATAGCCCTCGCCATACGATGGACTTTTTTATCGAAAGCATGACTGAAGATTTAATGGTATCAAATGTGGCGGTTTCATCACGGACGCCAATTGCCATTACATCCTTCGTCGATCTACAAAATTTGGATGCAACTAATTGGTTAGGTAATTCGGTATCAGAAGGCTTTATTCACCAGTTTCAACGTCGTGGTTTTAAAGTGGTCGACTTCAAAACGACGGGATCGATTCAAGTGACGCAGCAAGGCGATTTTGCACTGAGTCGAGATTGGCAAGAGCTTGCGCAAGAACAACAAGTTCAGTATGTGCTTACTGGTACCATGCTACGCCAAGAAGGTGGTGTATTAGTTAATGCGCGTGTTGTGGGGATGCAAAGCCGTGTTGTTGTGGCAACAGCTCAAGGCTTTTTACCGGCTGACCGTATTGGTCGTGATTTAGATACGTTAAACAGCATTCGTACCCAAGATGGCGTTCTGATTCGTTCTGACCCAACTATTCGTCAGCCTTACACTGTGATTCTCCGCCCGTAGGAAACCGAAATGAACAAGTTATTATTTATTATCGCGACATTGGTGCTGGTGGGTTGCCAGCCTTTACAGCAAATGCGCCAAGATGAAATTTTGGTAGCGGTCGGTTATGCAAGTGTTAGTGAGCAAACAGGGCGTACTATTGAAGAGAAACGTGTTCGTGCGATGCGTGCCTCCAAAATTGATGCGTATCGCGAGCTTGCAGAGCAGGTTTACGGCATGCGCGTGAGTGGTCGTGCTGAGCTAGAAGATCAAAGATTGGGTGTCGAGAGTACCTCAGGTGCGGTTGATGGCGTTATTCGTGGTGCCGAAGTAGTGCGTAGTTACCTTGTTGAAGATAGTTACGTAACAGAGCTTCGCCTTGATATCCGTAAGATGGATAAGCTACGTGACTATGGAGAAGTACAACAAGTTCCTGAGAAGCGTCAGCAGACCTTGTTTTAATTGAAACAAGCTTTGTTTATCAGATAATCTTAGCGGGCGGCTGATTGGCAACAATCGGTCGCTTTTTTATAGGCGACATTCTGAGTTGTTGTAGCCATTGGTTAGGTAAGAATTTGGGTGGTTTAGGCTTTGATATTGGTGCCTAGCGTGGAGATGGTGTGAGTCTTACCCCCAGCATTGTAAGTCATACCTACTTTACCGTGGGTACGTTGGAGCATGTTGTTGAGTTTGTTGTAGCTAGATTGTGCTCGGTTAAGAGACTCTCCATTTACGTGGTTCACTTGCTGGCAGTCTAAGACTATCGACTGTATTTGTTTGACCGTTTGGCTTAGCTGTTCATCTTCGGTAAGTTGATTGACATGCGGGTGAGAGGCAATACGCTGATCGGTTGTACGAAGTTGATCAATGAGGGTCATTTTTTCTTTGGCAACTTTTTCGATATCAGCAGATACACGAGAAGCAATTGCACGTGTTTCTTGCTGTAGTACTTGAGATAAAGCTTTCGCGTTCTCAAGTTGGAAATTAACCAAATCGACGAGTGCTGCCATACTGGAGTTACCTTACAAACTAAGCCAGTTAACCTTCGGCTTTTAGCTCATTTTCAAACTTGATCATGTTGTCAGCTAATTTCTCAGGATCAACTTTGTATGAACCATTAGCAATCGCATCTTTGATCGCAGCAACTTTAGCACTATCGTACGCTGGCGAAGCTGCGAGGTCTTGATGCATTTGGCTTACAGCTTTGCCTTGCTTGCTAAGTGATACTGCGTCTTGAGCCACAGTGGATTTTTTCGATTCTGTACTTGTGGTGGTACTAGAATCGCTACGTGCTGGAGTACGACTTGTTGTCGTCATTATTTGTCCAGAACGTATGTTGTCTATACCTGCCATATATCAACCTTTTAGTCATGTCGTAGTATTGGTATCCACACTATCGACCGGAGCGTGTAAAACTTTAGCTTTTTTTTGCGCTATATTTGCACGGTTTGTTGCTAACGAATAGTGGCAGATTTCGGTTTAAAATGTAACCGTTATTTCTGCTGCATTAGTTACTATTCCCTCAATTATACGCTGAGACTTATCGTTTTTCACTCTCACTTGATCTCCGGTTCCACCATCTTGCAGTGAAGTACCTTGAGTGGTGATCGTCATTCCTGACTTTACTGCTCTAATGGTTACTTTTTCGTTTCGGCATACCACACAAATATCGTTACGTTCTACCACATCTCCTAAGCGAACGTTACGTTTTAGTTTGGCTCCAACAACTTGGCTAGGTTCAGAAAAGCCTTCTTTCCTAAATCTCTGAAGTTCGATCATTGTGATCCTAACGTCCGATAAGGAGATCATTTCCCCCCGAGCTAAAGGCCGAGCAGAGACGACCATCGGGATTGAAACTGACAGTCGAACTGGAACGTACACTTTCCAATCATCGGTAGGGCACTCAACAAGAACGTTGATATTGCTTCTTGTGCTACTTGTCGAAGAGGCAGAGGTCGCGAGCGGCTCGGGGCAGTCTGTTGCTTTGATACGTTGATCAATATTTGCCGCATTAACACTTAAATTCCCTCCCTCTGGGTGGGGAACCGTGGTTAGAATATGGTTCTCTGCCGCTACTTTTATCTGCTCGATCTGATTTTCTGTCGCTGAATGCGCAAAAAAACTAAACATAATGAGTAAAATGCCGATAGACTTAGCGAGATTTG
>Ga0209272_10001801_pt1 | contig 12875 bp, 11 predicted proteins | sample tdDd002_FD_187125 | JGI IMG/M metagenome (GOLD analysis project Ga0209272, IMG submission 187125) | Marine sediment microbial communities from the Atlantic coast under amendment with organic carbon and nitrate - tdDd00.2 (SPAdes)... | ecosystem: Environmental > Aquatic > Marine > Coastal >... | reverse complement strand
GTACGTCAGATCGATGCCAAACAGCAAATTGAAGAGATGGATGCGCAATTTATTAGTCAGCGTATCAGTCCGGGTGGTTCAGCAGACCTTTTAGCCGTGGCAATATTTATGGGTATGTTAGAGGGTTACATTAAGTAGTATTATGTTGGTTTATCAATTAAATAGATCTGACAGTTTTTAAGGATTGAAGAATCAAGTCTTATTTAAGGTCAGCGTACAGATTGTCAATGACAGTCTGTGTGCTGACCTTTTTATTTTGGAATTAAACTAAAAGTCGTAGGGGGAAACATGGACAACATACGGATTGAGCGCGTATACACCATGGATCAAAAAAAGAAAAATCAGATTAGAACTTTTCTTGAATTAGAAAACCTAGACTATGAAGAGCCTGTTGATGCCATTTATGCGGCATATGACGGTGAAGTCTTAATAGGCACTGGCGCTATAAGTGGGCAGATCATTAAAATGTTGGCGATTAAAGCAGACTACAGAGGGACGAATCTAATTGGACAACTGTGCTCGCAAATTATGAGTTATGGATTTCAAATGGGGCAAGATCATCTGTTTATATATACGAAACCTGAAAACAGCAAAACTTTCGAGAATCTTGGTTTTTACGAAGTATGTAGAACAGATCATGTCGCATTATTTGAAAATAGAATGAATGGCTTATCCGATTATTTGAATGATCTAAAAGAAGTGATGTTAACTCAGAGTTCAATTCAAAAAGAGCAATTGTTCTTAAATGATCAAGAAACTGAGTGCACCCTTGGAGCTGTGGTGGTCAACTGCAATCCATTTACAAACGGGCATTTACACTTGATCAATACAGCGTCTGTTCAAGTAGATATACTGCTTATATTTGTTTTAAGCGAAGACAGATCAACATTTCCTTCAGAGATACGTATTGAGTTGGTGAGGCGCGGTACAAAGCACTTAAAAAATGTTGTAGTACTTCCAACTGGACCGTACATGGTCAGTCAAGCAACCTTCCCATCGTACTTCTTAGGTGAGACGGGAAAAAAAATAAAAGTTCAGACTGAGTTAGATGCCAAGCTGTTTGGCGAAAGAATAGCCAGTCAATTAAATATCACAAAACGCTTTCTTGGAGAAGAGCCGTTTAGTGAAACAACGGATGCGTATAACAAGACGCTCGCCCATACACTCGTAAATTATGGTGTAAAGGTTGATGTTATAAAGCGGAAATCAATTGATGGTGAGGTCATAAGTGCATCCAAAGTAAGAAATTATATTGGTAGAGGCGAAACGGATGCGGCTTATAAACTTGTTCCAGAGTCAACACGTGAATTTTTGATGTCGGATGAGGCATCGTACATTATAGAGCAAATGAAGAGAGAGGCTCATTTGAACAAGCGGGTTTAAATGGGTAGGAGGGATGAACACAATGGAGATCAAGCGACCAGCGATGGCTGGTACTATGGAATCAAGCGATGTTCAGATTTATATACGTCCGGTTTCAGGGACAGAAAATAAACTTATCATTAAAAGTCCTGTTAAAGTACAATTCGGTCATGTTATTGAAAAAGTAGTTCTAAAAGTACTCGGTGACCTGGATGTCAAAGGTGTTGAAGTGAATATCAATGACAGGGGTGCACTAGATGCAACAATCACAGCAAGGCTGCAGACTGCATTGTTTAGAGCGTCGGATGACCAAAGTTTTGATTGGGAGGTGGCTGGATCATGGAACGTTTAAGAAGAACCATGATGTATGTGCCGGGAAATAATCCTGGAATGCTTGCAGATGCAGGTATTTACGGTGCCGATTCCTTAATGTTCGACCTTGAAGACTCCGTTTCTATTGCAGAAAAAGATTCGGCTCGGTTTATGGTCTTTCATGCAGTTCGAAACTTTGACTATGGAGATTTAGAGGTCGTTGTTCGTATTAATGCACTGAGTTCAGAGCATGGACGACAAGATATTGAAGCAATGGTTTGTGCAGGTGTGCACGTGATTCGACTTCCAAAAGCAGATACGGCACAAGATGTTAAAGACGCTGAAGCTGTGATTGAAGCCAGTGAAATCAAATATGGAATTCCGGTGGGAACAACAAAGATGATGGCAGCTGTTGAAGGTCCTTTAGGGGCAATGAATGCCTATTCAATTGCAACAGCATCAGATCGATTGATCGGCATCGCAATTGGTGCAGAAGATTATGTGACAAGTATGAAAACGAAACGTTCGCCAGAGGGCATAGAAATATTGGCAGCACGTGGTCAAATAGTCATGGCGGCAAGAGCTGCTGGAATTGCAGCCCTAGACACAGTTTATTCTAATGTGGACAACATGGAAGGTTTCATAAATGAAGTGAAACTTATTAAACAGCTTGGATTCGATGGTAAGTCGGTCATCAATCCACGACAGATTGATCCGGTTCATGATCTATATGCTCCAAGTGACAATGAAATTGATGAAGCAAGACAAGTTATCTTTGCCATTATCGAAGCTGAAAAAAATGGATCAGGCGTTATATCACTTAATGGAAAAATGGTAGATAAGCCGATTGTAGAGCGTGCGCAGCGCGTCTTGGAATTGGCTGGTATAGATAAGGAGGCGATGATCAATGAAGCCATGGTCTGCTAGACAAGAAGTGGCCTCGGATCTTCGCGAGGACCAAAGAAAGTATGTTGATGGTACTGGTATTTCACCAAATGGTCGCAGGGCATCAACATTGAATAAAATTGTTCGACCTGGTGAAGAGAAGCTTTGTGAAAACTTGAAAGAAGCTATTAGAAAATCAGGCTTAAAAGATGGAATGACAGTATCTTTCCACCATCACTTTAGAGGTGGAGATTATATATTAAACAATGTTGTTGCTGAACTTGCAGAGCTTGGGTTTGAAAACCTAACTGTTGCAGCCAGTTCGTTCTCAACAGTACATGCGCCAATAATAGAGCATATTGAGGCTGGTGTGGTTAAACAGATTCATACAAGTGGACTCAGAGGTGAGTTGGCTGAGGCTGTTTCATCAGGGATTATGAATGAACCTGTCGTTTTTAGATCACACGGTGGTCGAGCACGTGCAATTGAATCTGGAGATCTTCATATAGACGTCGCATTTTTAGGTGTATCATCAGCAGACTCATACGGCAATGCCAATGGAATAAAGGGGGATACAATTTGTGGCTCCCTCGGATACGCGCTGGTAGATGCAGAGTTTGCAGATCAAGTGGTTCTGATAACAGATAATATGGTTGATTATCCTAATATGCCTGCCAGTATTACACAACAACAAGTAGACTTTATTGTTCCAGTTGAGCAAATTGGTGATCCGAATAAAATTTCAACAGGTGCAACAAGATTCACGAAAAATCCGAAGGATCTATTAATCGCTAAAAAGGCGGCAGAGTTAATAAAATCATCGGAGTATTTCAAAGACGGATTTAGTTTCCAGACGGGATCAGGCGGAGCGGCTCTTGCTGTTACAAGATTCCTGAAGGCACATATGGAAAAGGAAAACATCAAAGCAAAATTTGCACTTGGTGGTATAACCGGACCGATGGTAGAGCTTCATGAAGAAGGCTTTATTGAACATCTATTTGATGTACAGTGCTTTGATTTAGCTGCAGCACAGTCCATTGGGCGTAATATGAATCATCATGAAATTACGGCTTCACAGTATGCAAACCTTCATACGAAGGGGTGTGTTACCAACAAACTTGATGTTGTCATTCTTAGTGCACTAGAAATAGATAAAGAGTTTAATGTAAATGTTATGACAGCGTCAGATGGCGTTATCATGGGGGCCTCGGGAGGCCATAGCGACACAGCAGCCAGTGCAAAGATGACTATAGTTGTTGCACCACTCATGCGGGGACGAATTCCGACAGTTGTTGGTCAGGTTCAAACTGTAATCACGCCAGGTTCATGTGTAGATGTTCTTGTCACAGATAGAGGTGTGGCGGTAAATCCTGATCGCAAAGATTTAGTGAGTTCTTTCGAAAACGCTGGTATTGACATAATCCCTATTGAAACATTGATAGAAACAGCTGAGAAGATTGTAGGCAAGCCGGCTGAAATCCCATATACGGACAAAGTTGTAGGTGTTATTGAATACCGAGACGGGACATGGATGGATGTGATTTACGGTGTCGACAGAAAACGTCATTCGAATTCTTGAAGCTCGAGAGAATAGAGCTGCAAGACATAAAATGCTAAGAGAAATTTATCCAGGAACTTTACTGGCACTGACCATGAATATTCCGGGTCAGAATAAATCAACCCCCAGTGCTCAAAAGGCTTTTGAAACGGGTCTTGAGAGTATAAGAAGTATCTTCTCCTCCAGGCGTGTGAATGTTCTTAAACACGAAGCGGGTATCACAGATGATGGCCCGCAGGCATGTTGGATTGTTGACACGCCACCATCCCTCTTAAAGGAGTGGATGATGAAAGTGGAAGAAACTCACCCTTTGGGAAGACTATTTGATTTAGATGTATCAGATGAAAAAGGTCACACGATTCATAGAGAATCTGTAGGGCGTAAATACAGAACGTGTTTGATTTGTGATGATTCTGCACACGCTTGTGCTAGAAGTCAAAGACATAGGATTCAAGAATTACAGCAAGTGATAGAGAAAATGATCAACTCTTATATTGAGGAGGAGAAATATGCTTGATCCAGATGTAATTGTAGGAGATCTTGATTTCTCAGGAAATACAACGATGAGAGAAACCATTTATAAAGCGATTAAGCAATCTATTATTGATGGAAAGCTTGCAGTTGGCGACCGAATAGTGGAAAAGACTTTTGCAGAAGCATTCCGAGTTAGTCGTACGCCTGTAAGGGAAGCGCTTAGACGTTTAGAAACCGAAGGCCACGTTGAGTATATCCCAAGGACTGGTGTTATCGTTTCTGGGATTTCAAAAGCAGACGTGATTGAAGTTTATAAAATCAGGAAGTCGCTTGAAGCGATGATGTTAGAAGAAGTGATAGAAAACATTGATGAGCTTTATTTAAAACGTCTTGAAAACTATATTGATACTGCAAAAAGCGACGTTGCAAATGAAGACATTTCAGTGGTTATGGAGCATTATGAAAGTTTTAATACCATTCTTCTGGAAGTGGCCCAGATGCCTCGGCTGGCAGCGGTGCTTAGTCAGATTAAAGAGTATGTTTTTAGATTTAGGAGAATTTCAGCTTCAAAAGAGACGAGGCGTAGTGAAGTTGCTAGAGAACATGAAAATATACTGGGTGCCATTAAGTCGAAAGACTTGGAGTTGGCAATATCTCTAAATAACGCACATCTAGATCAATCGCTTTATGTTATTTTAACGGAGCTGTTTTAACGGAATTATTTTAACAATGTGGAAGATTCCCATGAGGGATTCCAATAAAAAAGTGCTTTGTATAAAACAAAGCAAACCTAAACAAGGGGGAGAATCAATGTTAAAGAAATGGATGAAAAGCGCATTAATCATTACGACAGTGGCTGCACTACTAACAGGTTGTGCTGCGGGTGGAACTGGCGACACAGCAACTGGTGACACGGACACATATCCAAAAGGAAATATGGAATTTATTGCTCCAGGTGGCGCAGGTGGCGGTTGGGATTTAACAATCAGAACAACAGCTAAAGTACTTCAAGATACAAAACTTGTTGATGCAGCAATGCCAGTAACGAATAAGCCAGGCGGCGGTGGCGGTGTAACACTTGCATATCTTCAAACGAAAGATGGCAAAGATGACACAATTTCAGTATACTCTCCACCACTACTTCTTATTAACCTAAATGGTTCATCAGAGTACAGCTATAAAGATACAACACCGCTATCAAGATTGATTGCTGATTACGGTGCATTCGTAGTAACACAAGATTCAAAATATGAGAACATTGGTCAAATCATTGACGCACTTAAAGAAGATCCAAAAAGTGTGAAAATTGGTGGTAACTCATCTGTTGGTTCAATGGATCATATCCAATTCCTAATGATCGCACAAGCTGCAGGTATTGAAAACCTTAAAGATATTGATTACATCTCTTTCCAAGATGGTGGCGCGACTGCACAAATTCTTGGTGGACACGTTGATCTTCTATCAACAGGTCTTGGTGATGTTGAAGGTCTAATCGAAAGTGGTGACTTGCGCGTTCTTGCTCACACTGCTGACAAACGTGTAGGCGAAGGCGTTATGGCTGAAATTCCTACAGTTATGGAATCTGGTATTGATGCAACATTTGTAAACTGGAGAGGTATTTTTGGACCTCCAAACATGCCAGAGTACGCTGTTAAGTACTGGGAAACAAAGCTTGGCGAAATGGTTAAGACACCAGAGTGGGAAGAAGCTCGTAAGAAAAATGGTTGGGATGATACTTACCTAAACAGTGCTGACTTCTCTGCTTTCCTAGACAAGACAAATGAAGAGTACAAAGGCATTCTTGAAGCTATCGGTATGCTGAACTAATTGAATTTTACTCGAATAGAATTAAATTTGAGTTGAGTACAAAATGGCCATCCCTACATTGGGAGGGGTGGCCGTTTAAAAAATAAGGAGGAATTACTTTGACGACGAAAAAGCAAACCTTTAAACCGGATTATAACGCTCTGATGGGTTTTGTCGTTGCTGCTTTTGGTCTCGTTTATTTGATCATGACATCTATGATGAAACGAAGTGCACTGGGTGATCCGCTGGCACCTCTATATTTTCCAATTGCGCTTGGGTCATTATTGGTCGTATTTGGCGTGATTCAGGTCATGAGAAGCGATATCAAAAAGAGCATCGAATCCCTAAAAAACTTGAAGCATATGAATGTTCAAGATCAAAAAATAAATGGGATGATTGGTTACACCTGTGTTAGTGGTATTGTTTACGCTTTGATATTTGAACACGCAGGATTTGTAATATCAACACTGCTATTTATGTTGTCGATGCTTTCGTTGACAAATAAAAAGCAACATAAGACAAATGTGATTGTTTCAGTTGTATTTAGTCTTGGAATTTATCTATTATTCACACGTGCACTCGGTATTCCACTTCCGAAAATGCCATTTGTCGGATTCTAGAGAGGGGATAAAGCATGGATATTTTAGCAAATCTACTACATGGATTTAGCATTGCACTACAACCGTATCACTTACTTCTGGTTACAGTTGGAGGTATTCTAGGTACAATTGTTGGAATGTTGCCTGGTCTAGGTCCAGCAACAGGTGTTGCAGTACTTTTACCAATCACATTCACAATGGGCCCTACAGCAGCTCTTATTACAATGACAGGAATTTATTATGGAGCGATGTTTGGTGGATCAAGAAGTTCGATCCTCATAAACACACCTGGTGACGGAGCAGCACTGGCTGCAACGTTTGACGGATATCCAATGGCGATGAAGGGCAAAGCGGAATCTGCACTGGCTATTTCTGCAATTGCATCATTTATTGGCGGACTTATAGCAGCAATTTTTATGGTTGTTTTAGCAACACCAGTTTCAAAATTCGCATTAAAATTTGGACCGGCAGAGTATTTCTTACTGATGGTGGCTGCGCTTTCAATGACAGCTTCTATGTCAAAAGGTAAAATGCTAAAAGGCTTTATGTCTATGGTATTTGGTCTTATGATTGCTACAGTGGGTATTGATTCAATGTCAGGTATAAAGCGATTCACTTTTGGTGTACTTGAATTACAAACGGGGATAGACTTTCTAATTGTAATCATTGGTATATATGCTCTTGGTGAAGTTTTCAAAAGCTTTAAAGCACTTCTTTCGGGCCAGAAAAAAGCACAGACGGAGTTTGGTCGAATTTGGGTTTCGAAAGATGAATGGAAACGTTCAAAGTGGCCGATTCTAAGATCAGCACCTCTTGGTTTTATTATTGGAGCACTGCCTGGTGCTGGTGGAACAATGGCATCTCTGATGGCTTACAATAATGAAAAACAAATGTCAAAATACCCTGAAGAATTTGGTGAAGGTGCAATTGAAGGCCTTGCAGCACCGGAATCTGCAAATAATGCAGCTTCAGTTGGCGCTCTGATTCCAATGCTTACACTGGGTATTCCTGGTTCAGGTACGACAGCTGTTATGATGGGTGCACTGCTCATGCTAGGGATTCAGCCTGGACCGCTACTGTTCACGCAACACCCTGATATTGCATGGGGACTTATTGCAAGTATGTTTATCGGAAACTTAATTCTTGCTGTGGTAAATATTCCATTAGCGGGTATACTGGTTAGAGTTCTTGCAATTCCAGCAAAAATTCTATATCCAATAGTACTTGGACTTTCGTTTGTTGGTGCATATGCCATTTCAAACAGTCCCGTTGAATTCTACTTATTGGTTCTCTTTGGACTATTAGGCTACATTATGAAAAACGTTGACATTCCAACAGCGCCTATGATTTTGGCATGTATTGTTGGTGGAACAATGGAGCAGTCGTTCCGTCAAGCCATTCGTCTTTCTGATGGAAGCTTGGGAATCTTCGTAGGCTCTGGTCTTGCTATTTCATTGATAGCTCTTACAGTTGGTTCTGTCGTTTTCCCATCAATTAAAGCACGTTTTACTAAGAAACCTGAAACTGTGGTAGCATTGAAGAAGGAAGCATAATTTAACCTGGATTACTCATGAAAATCCACAGAAATCTCCGGCGTTCTTTGGTTGACTTTATCTGAAAATTGGATCACTGTACCCACCGGGTACAGCACTCAAATTTTCAAACAAAGTCATTCCAAATTACTTGGACATTTCATGCAGTTTCCATGAATAATCCAGGTTTAAACTGATTGTTTTGATTTAATAAAGATGTATACAAAAAAATAGAAACCGCTTAAACTCTGTGAAATATGGAGTTTAAGCGGTTTTTGGGCAATGGAGGATATTATGCAAGATCCTGTATTAAAAATCTGGGTATAATTATCTTGTATATAACTTTATTAGATCAATGGGTAACCTTTCTTTAAATGAAATGATAAAAAGCGGAGGCAAATATGAATCAGAAAATATTTAACTATAGAAAACGAATTCAGTCCAGTTATCTATGGATTGCCATGGTTGGTATTTGTGTTATAGGACTGGTCATAGCTATGTCGATTAGAAATTATATTGATTTTCGCGATAGTCTTATTTTAAGGGAGCAAATGCAGCTCCTCACAATTGTTGAATCTGTTGCAACTGGGATTACAGATTTTGTTGATAAAAAAGAAGAAGATGCCAGAATTCTAAACCACCAAATAACGGATCAACTCGATATACTGGATGCGAAAAATTACAGGGCGGATGTTATAAAGCCGATCTTTAGAAACTACATCGAAGTCCAAAAGGGAGATGTCTTTGTTGTTGAGTGGCTTGAGCCAGATGGAAATATGTTAGAACGGCTGATAAATGTAAGTGCATCAGATTTTGAAGTTGAAACTTTGCCTGATCTAAAAATTCCAGTTCATCTAAACTCAACATATGTTTCAGATGTTTTTCAAGGAAGTGATGAGAAACTTTACATTGATATTTTAGAGCCTGTATATATAAGTAATGAACCCATTGGGATTGTCCGGTTTGTGATTTCTCTTGATCAAATATACGAGCAATATGTTAAAGATATCCGTGCGGGTGAGAAGGGCTATGCATCCATCAAAGATTCAGATGGAATTCTACTGATGCACCCGAAAACAGAAGACATTGGAACAGATGTAATGGTGGCTAGAAAAACTGAATTTCCAGAGTATGATTGGTCTGAACTTGAGGGATTGGTCGATCTGCAAAAAGAAGGAAAATCAGGTGTGGGCATTTATCATTCTATTTGGTACCATGATGAAAATAAGCAACGAATAAAAAAATTCAATGCATTTTATCCAGCGCCTATAGGAGATGACTTTTGGATTGTGAATGTATCTATGGATTACAAAGAACTTGTTGATATAGTGAATAAGCATTTGTACACCAGTATGATAATGGTCGGTGCGATCCCTGTATTTTTCATACTCGTGTCAGTCTATGTGCTGTATTTAAAACGTAATCTCGACCAGCTTCAAATTGAACATAATTATGTTGAGCGGCTGAATGTATTAAATCGTGAGCTCGAAGATGATATTGAGCAAAGAAAAATTTTGGAGTCAGCCTTAAAACAAAGTCGAGCGCGATTTAGAGCGCTTTTTAATGCAGGTGTTGACCTTACATTTGTTCTTGAAAAATCAGACAAAGAAGGCCTTCTCATTACTGAGGTTAATGAAACTGCTTGTGAGAAATTAAAGATTTCAAGAGAGTCGCTTAATAGATCCAGCTTTATGCAAATAGATCCCAGTATGGATGTCCAAAGTATTAAGACGCTGATTAAAACAATGTCTGATAACGGTTTTGTGAGATACGAAACCCATTTGAAGACTCAGAGTCAAAATGAAATGCCTGTTGAAATTTACGGACATTTGTTTGAGTTTCAAGAAAAAACATATATTATGTTTATTGCAAGAGACATAACGATGAGACTGGCTCAGACCGAGGAGGTTGAGCGACATAGAGCTATGGCCATATACAAAAATAGAATGGCTGCAGTTGGGGAAATGGTTGCGAATATTGCACATCAATGGCGTCAGCCACTCAGCAGTCTAAATCTCATGTTATCTAATTTAGAAGATGCACATGATACCAATACATTGACTGATGACTACTTCAATAAGCAGACTCATAAAGCAAAGAATGTGATACAAAAAATGTCTCAGATTATTGATGAGTTCAGATTTTTCTTTAATCCAAAGGGAGATAAAGTGGAGTTTGATATCAGAGATAGTGTAAAGCAAGTTCAGGACATGCTTCAGGATAGACTCAGGATTGAGAGTGTACATATGGGTGTGGACATTCCTGATTTGAAAATTAATGTCTATGGGTATCCGAATCAGTTGGCTCAAGTCCTTCTCAACTTAGTGAGCAATGCGCTTGATGCTTTTGAATCTAGATCTTTGATTGATTCAGATGCTGTAAATATGAATAGAGAAATCAATGTTAATGCAAGCGTCTCAGATCAGGGCATTGAAATACGAGTGCGTGATAATGCGGGTGGTATTGAATCAGAGTACCTACCAAAGTTATTCGAACCATACTTTACAACGAAGTCAGATAAAGGTGGAACTGGTATTGGACTTTATATGTCTCAAATGATCATAGAATCAAAGTTTTCAGGTAAAATAGTGGTGCATCAAACTGAGGAAGGGCTAGAATTTGTTATTAGCCTTCCAACTGTTAAACAGGGGGTGTCATGATGGAATCTTTACTTCGTCAGTTGAAGGTGTTATATGTGGAAGATGACTTGGTTCATCGTCAGGAATTGGCTGATTACTTAAGTCGGAGGGTTGGGCGGCTTTATCTGGCTGAAAATGGTGAACAAGGATTAGAAAAGTTTTCAACCTTGAAACCGGACTTAATTATTACGGACCTTCGAATGCCCAAACTGAGCGGTATTGAGATGGCCAGAGAGATTCGGAAGGAAAATAAAATAGTACCCATTATAATACTTACAGCAATGTCGGATAAAGAGTCTATTTTGGAATCCGTTAAGTTTGGTATTTTAGATTATGTTATAAAACCTGTAGATGTTAAAGAACTCATCGCAGTGATGGAAAGAGCGGCTAGTGCGCTAACTGTTATCGATCATGATTTTGGTCAAATCCATTATGCCCCTGAAAAGTTGAATAAATTAAAATCGATGCTTACGGCATATATTAAAAAAGAAACAGGCAAAGGCCCTGTTGATATTCGATTTGAAGACAGCGAACAAAATTTAATGGTGACCATCGTTGGTGCACTCACCAAGTTCGAGCTGGCCTTATTAACAAGCGAATCAAATAGAAGCTTGGTTGAGTATAACAGGGGTGTATTTTTCAAAGACAGGATCAGAGATCTTGAAGAAATGGTTTGTGAGACCGTCCAATCTACAGCACTGAAATTATACGATATCCAGGTTGATGTCGAGCGAGATCGATGCATTTTACTATTTAAAAGATAGGCTGTTGAAATAGGCCCTTGTATTTGATAAACTTGATTGATCTATTTAAGCCCAAACGAGTAAGTTGTTTGGGCTTAAATTTATAAACAACGGTCATAAATACAAGCGTTACCCATTGCTAACAGACAATTCATGCACTTTATTATCTTTGACATCTTTGTGTTATAATGGGAGAATGGTAATTGTTAGGTCGGATTTAGAGGTGACATCCATGGATTTTAGAAATGCATTTACAATGTCAGAAGATATGAAAAAAAGAGAAATGAACCCTGGCCAAGTACTGGTTTTGGGATTCGCAAGCGTTATACTTATTGGTGCTATACTGCTCAACTTGCCTATTGCAACACAAAATGGTACATCAATTGGATTTATTAATGCCATATTTACAGCCACATCGGCAGTTTGTGTGACTGGACTTGTTGTTGTGGATACGGGTACGTACTGGACGGTTTACGGGAAATCAGTCATACTGCTACTCATTCAAATTGGTGGACTGGGCTTTATGACCATGGCGACAAGTATGGCTTTTTTGGTTGGAAAAAGAATATCGCTTCGAAGTCGATTGATCATGCAGGAGGCGCTCAACCAATTTTCAATCTCAGGTCTTGTACGTCTCACAAAGTACATTATCTATACAACTTTCATCATTGAAGGTATAGGTGCTGTTCTGCTGTCTTTGAAATTTGTACCTGAATATGGCTGGAAAACAGGCGTATTTTATAGTATATTCCATTCCATATCAGCATTTTGTAACGCTGGATTTGATATTATTGGGAATGGACGAAGTTTGACGCCGTTTGTGGGGGATCCCCTTGTAAACATTGCGATCATGATGCTTATTATCGTTGGTGGGATTGGTTTCACAGTTATTATTGACTTGTTCCAGAAGGCAACTGGTAAAGAGAAAACTCTATCATTACATACAAAGTTTGTATTGGTATTAT
>Ga0209272_10001799_pt1 | contig 12879 bp, 9 predicted proteins | sample tdDd002_FD_187125 | JGI IMG/M metagenome (GOLD analysis project Ga0209272, IMG submission 187125) | Marine sediment microbial communities from the Atlantic coast under amendment with organic carbon and nitrate - tdDd00.2 (SPAdes)... | ecosystem: Environmental > Aquatic > Marine > Coastal >... | reverse complement strand
CAGGTTGTGGGCATGACATGCCTCTTGTATCTATCACGAACATATTAATCCTCCTTAAGCCGCATCCTTCGAGAGCACACTTGAATTCATCGTTGACACCAATAAAAGCACTGCAAAGCAAAGTCCGAGTGCAACCATACCATTCGTTGGTACACCTTTAGGAGAAGCTGCAAGTCCAAAGTTATGGGCAAATGCTGCGCCTACGACAAGTCCAAGAACTGTCACAGCAGAATCTGTATTGCCTTCACCTGACAAAATGAGCTGTCTTAGAGGGCAACCACCCAAAAGAACAGAACCCCATCCAACAACCAACATACCAAGGAAATTCCAAATGCCATCAGCATGTGCAATCGGCTGTTCGATAAAACCAAGTTTAAATGTTCCAATGGCCAATGATCCAATTGCTGTCGCAACAATAATCGAAATAAATCCAAGAAGTAGATAATTGTCTCTAAACAGAATCATATCTCTAATACCACCGACCATGCATAATCTTGTTCTTTGAGCTAATGTACCAACTAACAGACCTGCAATAAGTGATGCCAATAATGGTGCGTACATTGCTCCTGGTCCTTTTTCACTAAAGAAGAGCAGAGACGGTGCCGCTAAAAGCAATACCAAAAGACCCACGCTAACCGTAGGTAATGCCATGCCTTCCAGCTTTGCCTGTTTATAAGCACGCTTGAGTGAAAAACCTTTATTCAGGAAGAATACACCTGCTCCAATGCCTGCAATGAAACCGACAAGACCAACAATTGCATTCAAGTCACCACCGCCAATACGCAACATCATACGCAGTGGGCAGCCTAGGAAAACTAAAGCCCCTATCATCACAGCCATACCAAGTACAAAACGTGTAAATGGCGACGATCCACCCTGTGATTGAAATTCTTTTTTAGTGCTTGCGATTAAGAACGCCCCAAGCACAAGTCCAATGACTTCAGGACGAACGTATTGCACAACGGCAGCACGATGAAGTCCTAAACTTCCCGAAATATCTCTTAAAAAACACGCGATACAGAATCCCATATTTGCCGGATTCCCCAATTTAACCAACAGAACTGCAATAAAACCAACTACAGAACCTGTCAGTATAATACCTTTTTTACTCTCCATTTGATTCCCCTCCTGAAATTAATATAATGGCGCATGAATTATTGATTCGAATTCAGTATAATACCAATCTACATCAAAGTGTCATTGTAATAATTGATGCTAAAAAAACCGTCATAAAGTCCTAAAATACCCGCGCATTCCTATTTGTTTACTAGGAATTGCAAAGAGTCAGACAAGTATACATGTATTCTTTTTGTTTTTCTCTTTACGTCATAAATAAAGAGAATATAATGGTGGAAGACACAAAAAGGAGGCTGTAATATGAAACAAATTTCACAAGAAAAACTGGACCACATTGTTAAAGAATCTATGCCCTTTACTAGGACCGGAAAAGTGGCTACTTATATCCCAGAACTCTCTAAAGCCAACGCTGATGCCCTTGGAATTTGGATCTATGATGTGAACGGTGAAACCATCCATGCTGGTGATGTTGATACCCGTTTTACCATCCAAAGTGTTTCAAAGGTTGTGACACTCATCTACGCTTTAGAAGCCTATGGTGAAGAAGTTTTCACACGTATTGGTGTAGAGCAGACGGCTGACGCTTTTAACTCAATCATAAAACTGGAAACTCGAAACAACGGAAAGCCTCTTAATCCACTGATTAACGCAGGTGCTATTGCAACCACTTCTTTTATTATTGAAAAAGAAGGCAAAGACGGTTTCATAAAGCTTTCGAACTTCCTCAGAAAACTTGCTCAAAACGAGAGTATTGCCGTTAATATGTCCGTATATGAGTCGGAACAGCGCACAGGTGATACAAACCGAGCGCTGGCTTATTTCCAAAAGGGTGTTAAGACGTTCTCCGCTTCTGTTGAAGATGTTCTTGAAACTTATTTCAAGACTTGTTCACTTGAAGTTCAGGCCAAGGACCTAGCTCAAATTGCTCGTGTCATAGCAAACAACGGTCTTAATCCAGAAACGGACGAACAGCTCTTCTCTGCACAGACTGCACGTATGACAAAAGCTATTATGTCCACTTGCGGTATGTATGACTCTTCAGGACACTTTGCACTTCATGTTGGCATTCCATCCAAAAGTGGTGTTGGTGGTGGTATTATGTCCGTTGTACCAGGGAAGTTTGGCATTGGCATTATAGGCCCTGCCCTCGATGACAAAGGCAATAGTGCTGCAGGCGTTGAACTGCTTAGCCGTTTGTCTAAGGAATACAGCTTAAGTATATTTGGATAAAACATAAAAAGACCAGATTATGTGATTGTAAGTCACACATTCTGGTCTTTATTTTTTCTATTTACAGACTTGAATTCCCATCTGCCTCAAAGTCTATTTCTGGAGACTCAAAAGGAAATAGTATAAGAAACTCTGTACCTGCTTGAGGTGCACTCGTACACTCAATTGTCCCATTAAGTGATTGTGCAACTAAGTTATAAACAATATGCATACCCAATCCGCTCCCGCCTTCATGTCTCTTAGTTGTAAAAAACGGCTCATAAATCTGATCCAGTTCCGTTTTTGACATCCCCGTACCGTAATCCCTGTACTTTATAGAGACACTTTTAGACTTGCTGTCAGTCATTACGCCAGCGGTAATTTCTATGAGGCCGTCTTCTCGGCCTTCGAATCCATGTATGATTGAGTTCATGATCAGATTTAGCACGATCTGATAAATGGCTCCTGCATGCGTCCAAAGTATCATACCATCTTGACATGATACTTTTACTTCTACATGGTTGCGTTTCAGTTCTGATTTTAAACTGTTGAGTATTTCGTCTAAATAAATTGAAAGATTGATTTCACGGTGTTTGTCACTGGTTTGATCTACAGCCACCCGTTTAAAGCTTTGTATAAGCTCAGACGCTTTGAGCATATTTGAAAGCAGCAATTCAGAATTTGTCTGCATTATATCTAAGAACTGTTCTAAGTCACTTTGTTTCATTTGCTTGTCGTTGTAAATCTCTTGAATGGATTTCGTACTTTCCTTCATATGAGAAGCAAGCGTCACGCCGATTCCTATTGGTGTATTTACTTCATGTGCAACACCTGCAACAAGTCGACCAAGGGACGCCATCCGTTCTGACTGCATTAGATCTTTTTGCGTTTTAGTGATTTTTTGAGTTTGTGTCGCAAGTTGAAGTCGCAGAATCATAACATATATAACCAGTGCGAAGAAAATAATCAGACTTGTATTTATCACACTCTGATGTCTTATGTAGAATGAACTTTGGTTGTTTATGATAATACTGTTTTCAGGAAGGACACTCATATCAAGATCAAATTTATCCATGACTTCATAGTCAAAGAAATATTGATTATAGCTGTCATCCACCACAAATTCTGCGCCTTCATAACGGTTCCCATCTAAATACCCCACAGCCATTTCTGTGGCTCGCTTCCCTTGTGAGTAGCCATCAACAAACTTTCCGCCCACTGTGCCACTGCCAAATCCAAATGGGAAAAGTGCGTAAACTGGCACTGGTGATGCATCTATTAATAACTGAGCCGTGTATTCAAGCGGATATACTTCTCCATCAACATCTACAACATAAAATGACTGTATGGCAATAGATTTATCAGGTTCAACAGTTCTTAAATACTCTTGGATTTCAAAGATTGTCCTATCTTCCAAGATGACCAGATTAAGATCTTCATTATAGCCACTCATGTCACGCCGAATGTCAGCTTTTGTTGATCGTCCTGTAATCGTGTCATCGACCACCACGTAAATGTTTTCGATATTTGAATTTTGTTTTATTGCAACCTTCACAGTGTCTACAATGGAACTTTTTTCAACAACACCATAGATATTCTGGACATTCTCTAGATTATGGGCACCCAATGTATTCACACCACAAAAAAATACCGGTGTGTCTGGGAATAACGAGTCTCGGTATTGAAGCAAAAACTTCAATGCATTGTCATCAGCGCTGATAATAATGTCAAATGCATCTGGCTTGAATTTATATTTGTACAGTTCACTCAGCTCTTTAAAGTAAGCATCTGAACTAACATTTTTAGTGTCCATATGTTCTGTGCGGATAATATACTCTTCAAAACTTGAATCTAGTACATCATTCACACCTTTTTTAAGTTCATTGCTCCAAATATAGCCGTCATGGTATGAGTTCAGAAGAAGCACATTGACGATCTCAGGCTCCGTTTGCGAATACGTATTTGTATTTAAAATGGCGCTTAGAACTATAAGCACCAGCACATTCAAGATAAATTTTCTTTTCATAGGCTTCACCGTCCTTTATCGCTTAGTCTAGAATTTAATTTTTGTATTTCTCCATGAATTGTATATACCCAATGATGTGAATACTTCTCAGGCTCCTCTATATATTATACTTCAATTTTTTACTAATTATACAAGCATATCTCAGATAGTACAAATTTCTTTCTGAAATTTCGTATTTTATATTATTAATTTGAAAATTATATTGTACGATATGCAAACATTTTGGTAAAATAGTCCTACATGTTTATTAATTTTTTTACTACTTTGGACGAAGAACACTATGACTTTACTGCTATTATGTAGGTGGAAACGGGGATCTGTATGTTTAAGAACAAGAAAATCGAAGCTTTCAAGCAAGTATTACCTCACTTGAAGGATATTCTTCAGGAGGATGTGATGGTTTCCATTACAGATACTAAAACTTTTCTAGGCTATTGGCCTGGTGACAAAATGTCTGTACCAGTTAAAGCTGGTGATTCTATTCCAGCCGATGATCCACTGATGGCAACTATTGGAACTCAGAAAATCATTAAAGCTATAGTTCCTGCTGAAGTCTATGGTATGCCTTTTAAGGCTGTGACTTACCCTATTACTGATAAAAAAGGCGTCTGTATCGGTGCTATTGGTTTTGCACAAAGTCTTGAAAAAGAGTTTATGACTAAAGAAATGATTGAGACAATTGTCGAAAATATGGATAAAACGATAGATAAAATTGGCGGTATTTCATCAAATGCCAATGACATTGCTGAGAAAGCTTCTAATAATCTTGCCGCAGTTGAAGAAACAGCTTCTGGTCTTCAGGAAATTGCTGAATTCTCTAAAGACATGAAGACAGTGACACAAGATGCAACCGAGCTATCTGGCATAATCGAAAAGGAAACTAAAGGCGGCATGCACGCTGTTGAAGAGATGGTAACTGCTGTAGACAACATTTCTAATCAGTTTATGGCAGCCTCTGGTAAATTTGAACAACTTCAAGAATCTATGCAATCTATCGAGAGTATGGTTGAGCTTATTAAGTCCATTTCAGAACAAACCAACCTACTTGCTCTAAACGCTTCTATTGAAGCGGCTCGTGCAGGTGAACATGGTCGTGGATTTGCAGTTGTCGCAGACGAAGTTGGAAAACTTGCGAATCAATCACAGGAAGCCAGTGTCCAAATTACGGATCAAGTGGGAAGCATCAAGCAAGATATTCTTGACGTTATCAATTCTGTGAGTGAAGTAACAAGTGCCGTTGAAGCAGGTAAAGACAACGCCAAAGAGACTGAGGTCAACTTTACCAATATTCAAGTACACATTCAAGAAATGATGGGCCGTATAGGTAAGGTAGACTCATACTCTGAGAGTCTGTCCACTATGACTCAAAATATTTTCACCAATACAGATGAACTTGCTCAAGACGTTGAAGTGACTGCTGAAAGCGCTACAACGATCAACGAGCTTGTGACTGATCATACAGCTGCTCTAACAGAATTTGAAAGTGAATTGAAAAACGCTGCTAAGAAAATCGTTGGCTAATTCTAAAATAGATCCACACATAATAAAACCAGCCAAATTTGATTTGGCTGGTTTTTTGTATTTATAGGAAAAAATATCAGCCCTGTACATTACCTGATAAATAATTCTTTCTGAAATAGTTTTGAATGAATATATCTAAGCATTTTCCCATGAGTTTCATGAATGGATTAACTTGAACCGGATAATAGTAATCACTTTCCAGCCAGCCACGTGAATTCCAATAATCGTGGTCTGCCTTCTGCATGAAAGTTTTACTTTTTAACCCATGGAATGTTAGGACTTCATAGATTGTTGGTTTTGGATTCGTGTCACTCAAAGCGTGACTATGAAGCTTTTGGGCGTATATCTCAATTTTATTTCTCACTTTTTCAGCGTATTTTGAGTTGTAATACACACTTTTTGAAAAGTACATGGGCGACACAACATCAATATTGCCTATCCAGTGTCCGCCCCACGCTGTTGAAATCATTTTTAAATAACTCAGTGTTGGTTTCTGGCCTCCACCATCTGTCGTAACAATGTTTAGAATTGGTGTCCCTATTAATTCCGGCCGGTGACAAAGAAACGACAATCTATCTATTAACAATTTCATTGCGCTTGTCACATGAAGCGCATAGACTGGTGAAATGAGAATGATCCCATCCGACTCAACAAGGGTCTGCTTTATTGCTCTAACGTCATCACTTAACGGGCAAAATGCATCTCCACGACTAAAGCATTGCATACATCCAGTACACAATTTTACATTCATTTTTGAAATGTCTATCATCTCAAACTTAACCTTTTTGCTTTTCTCCTCATTTCCGATCTCACTCATGACTTTCTCAATTTCCTTAATAATAGAGTAACCGTCTTTATTTCTTGGACTTCCACTTAATATGGTAATTCTCATTGAACCCTCCTTATGCTATATGGATATTGTTAGTATCCAACGTTGGATACTAAGTCTATTTTTTATGCACACCCTAGAGCATGCAAAATTATTCTTACTTTTTTATGGTTTTAATAAGCTGTGACAATATCTCTTCCGCTTCATTCGGATTTTCAAGAATTGATGCCTTTATTTGCTTTACATCAATACTATCACTCGTTTCTAACAGCGGTGAAAGATCATTAATTGCACTAAAATCTAAGTCTCTGATCATCTCTGCCACTTTCTTGCTTTCATCAATACAGCGGTCCAAGTCTTGAATCAAGCTTTCATGCCATTTGATTTGATACTCAAGGCTTGAAATCATCATTTCAAAACTGATTTTAGTGATCCCGAGTGTATGCTCTCCAACCTTTAGCATCTCCCAATTTTTGATGTTCTTACATTCTGATTCAAGATCATTAATGTGCTTTTGTATTCTTTGAACCAGTTTGTCTTTATCAATGTCTTGTATAAATGGATAGGTCACAAACTTATCAGACTTCACAGTATGTATGTGTTGATCAAACTCACTTAACAGCGTGTCTTGAAGTGCATCACGGCCTAAGTCTGTAATTGCAAAGATCTTGCGCGTTTTACCTTCGCTGTGTTCTTCACGAATAATTTCTATCTTGTTTTCTTTTTCAAGTTTTGTGAGTGCATAATATATCGAACCCGATTGAATTTTAGTCCAATCATCCATTTGGTTTAACTGAATAAATTTTTGAATTTCATAACCATGTGTCGATTTTATATTTAAAAAGTACAGAACAAAAGCTTTAACCATAACAACCTCCATATCCAACATTAAGTACATAGTACACCCAACGTTGGATATGGTCAACAGTTTTTTCCATTTTGGTTTTCATTTTCGCTATACGCATAAAAAAACACAGCTTCTTATTTATCCAGCTGTGTTTCGCTATTCAAGCATATTCGCTCTATAAATAACTTTGTCACGACCTGACTCTTTTGCATCATACAGTTTTTTATCTGCACTACTGATCAGGACTGTACTCGATTCGTTGTTGTACTGAGATACACCACCACTGAAAGTAACTGTGTACATATCAAATGAGAATTTAAGGGCCTTCACTGATTTTTGAGCTCTTTCTATAATGACTCTTGAATCGTCTAGTGTTGTTTCAGGGAAAACAAATAAAAATTCTTCGCCTCCAAATCGTCCCACTCTGTCGGTTTCTCTAGTATTCTCAATAAAGGCATCGGCCACTTTTTTTAGAACCTCGTCCCCTGCGGCATGTCCATAATTGTCATTAACTTTTTTGAAGAGATCAAGATCGGCAAGCATGACTGTAAATGGCCTTTCATACCTTTTTGCTTGATGAATTTGATCCTCTACAAACTCCAAAATAGCCCGCCTGCTAAGAAGCCCCGTCAGTGCATCCGTGGTTGCAATTGTAGCCAGTCTTTCCTTTTCCTCTGAAAGTGCCACGTTTGCTTTTTCTAACTCATTATTGGCCTGATTCAGTTCTTTTGTTCTTTCATCGACAAGACTTTCAAGATCTCGGTTTGTATTTTTTAAAGCTGTAGTCGAATTAAGCAGTGACTGTGCCATTTTATTTATTGCATGTGCCAGTGTTCCAAATTCATCTGAGTTATGGTTTTTCACACGCTTGTCATAATCGCCACCTGATATTCGCTCTGTTGCGTCTATCAAGGTTTTCATGCTTATATTAATATAACGAGAAAGGTAAAATAACAGCAAAATAAGCATTGTTACAATAAGTGCCAGTGTCATATTAAATGCCGCAACTATACCCTCTCTCTCTTTGGCAATACGCTCACTCTGAATTTCTAAAACACGTAGAATATCAATACTTATATCTGTAGTCTTCATTCCAAGTTCGTCACTGGATGTGGTAAGTTCGTTTTTTTTCTCAATCATTTTTTCAATGTTTTCATTCAAACGTTTGAGCAGAATTTCCATTCTGAGTCCTTTGATTTGATACTCTATTGGAATGTTTTCCATATTTTTAATTTCAGAAGCTGACCTTATAGTATCACCAAGCCCTTTCCATGCAATGTCCATTTCATCATTTTTCTCATTGATCATTGCAAAATACTGACTGTACAATTCGATCAAGCTCCGCCTTATCTCCCACACAATATTATGAGTTCCTTCGTAAATACGGTCATCAAAAACATCCACTGACTTTGATAGGGTATCCATATCCGACTCAATGGTTACTTTTAATGCTAATAATTGATCTGTGATGCTTATAAGCTGGGTGAAGTTTTCGCCATAACTGTTCACTTCTTCAACGACCATCTCTAGAACTCTTTTCTGTTCTTTTGAAGTGTACGCACCCTGAATACGCTCTATGTTATCTATCAGAATTTTTCTGTGATGAAATACATTGAGCGCATCTAATCGATCAGCAGTTGCTACATATTTAAGTTTTGATATTTCAATGTCGTTCGCTTCGCTCCTTATGTCAATAATTTGATCATTTGTGGCATTCATCCGGTTCATGAAATGGATGGTGGAGCTCATATAATATCCAAATATTGCAACCATAATCAGAATGATCACAAAGGCGATAAACAGGCGTTTTTTTAGTGTCATAGGCGCCTCCTGAAGCCATCTATTTTAATTGTTTTGTAGCTTTGGTTAAATCATCAAGTAACGTTTCATAGGCGTCGGGGAAATTTAGAAATTCAATGAAGAAATCCAACCCTTCCTCTGCGAGCTCTGGACTTGTTGCAAGATCATAATTAAATGCCCAGTACTTGCTGCGGTTCATATCCTTAAGCATTTTTAGATGCAGCTCGTCATAAACATTGTCAGGTGTCTTTCTATTCGGTACAAATGCACCTGATCCCATCCCCATTTCTATTTGATTTGTCAGTTCACTAAACTGAAGAATTGCGTCTTTAGCACCTTCTTTATTAAGTGCATCCTTGCCTAAAATAACACCATCAACAGGACCTACAGACGTATAGGACACTTCGCTGTCAATTACCGGGAATGAAAATACGCCATACTGACCTCCAAAGCCTTCTTGGTCGAGAATACTTGAGAACCACGTACCCATAAGTGTCATTCCAATGTCCCCATCCATCAACGGATTCATAATATCTATATCCCAGCCAATTTCAGTGGCCATATTGTTGAAGTATCCTTTATCAATCATGTCTTTCCATATTTCAATAACACGGGCCACTTCCGGGTCGTTGTAGTTGTTATCAAGTTCCATTAATCCTGTTCTATATTGGTAACCTGCTGTTCGCAGCAATAAATAGTCAAACCAAAACTGAGCTGGCCATCGATCTTTAGCACCTAGTCCAATAGGCGTAACTCCATTTGTTTTTAAAGTTTCGCACACTTGCGTAAATTCGTCCCACGTTGTGGGCTCTGCAAGCCCTAATGCCTCGAACGTCTCCACGTTATAATAGAAAGTCACATAGTGCTGTGTAATTGGAATAAGATAGTAGTGGCCTTCATACTTACTTGCTGATTCCAGAAGCGCACGCGGAAACTCCTGTGCAATATTGTTCTGCTCAAACACCAAGTCAAGGGGCTCTAAATATTCAAGCACACTTTGCGTCCTTGCACCTGCCCAATATGTATTTATATCTGAAGGCGTCCCAGTTGAAAATGATTCAAGTATATTTACTTTATAAGCTTCATGATCTATTGGCACTGCATTCAAATGATATTTTGACTGATTCAAATTGTACCGGTTTACAAGATCATCTATTCCTCCACTAAGTGGTCCAGAAAAATAATGATGAAACGATACAGGCTCAGGCTCTGATTCATGAACCTCGACACTCATTTCTTCTGGAGCGCAAGCTGACAGAATTAGTGCGAGAATTAAACCATATATAATTATGAACATACTGAAATTGTAACGTTTCATGACAGCGCCTCCCTAAACACAGAAAATCTCTGATTGTATTCATACCCATAAATCATCCATATATATATAATTGACTTATTATTAGCCACTGTTTATAATACTTCTGGTAACAATAGTCTTATAAAGGTAGGTATATTCCATGCAAAAATATAATATTCATAAGGATTTTCGTGTTTTAACACGCTTAAATATGAGATTGTCCACCCTCGACGACATACACAAACGACGTCTTCTTGGAAAAGTGACAACTCTACCAATTCATATTACAAAGGATCTGAAGATCCATAATGAAATCCTCTGGAGTCATGATGGACAGCAATTAAAAGTTGAAATTTTTGCGCCTAAAGACCAAACTGAAAAACTTCCGTGTATTCTCTTTTATCATGGTGGTGGATTCATGTTGGGTTTAAACGAAGCCCACTACAGATACGCAAGTGAGTATGCTAAAAACGTACCCTGTGTAGTGATCATGGTAGACTATCGACTAGCACCCGAGTACCCATTCCCAAATGGTGTAGAAGATTGTTATTCTGCTCTGATATGGGCAAAGTCAAATGCAGAAAAGCTCCATATTGATACTGATAAGATTGCCGTTGTCGGCGAAAGTGCTGGTGGAAGTTTAAGTGCTGCAATTGCACTTATGAGCCGTGACCGCGGTGGCCCTAAATTGGCATGTCAAATGCTTGTTTACCCTACAACAGACAATGAGCAAAACACATACACAGCCATAAACTACACCGACACACCAGTGTTCTACTCTGAGGCAAACACATTTATGTGGACACAATATCTAAAAGATCATTCTGGACCTGTTTCACCATATGCCGCACCAATGCGCGCTGAGAGTCTTGTTGGTCTACCTCCCGCTTATGTTGAAACCGCTGAGTTTGACCCACTGCATGACGAAGGTCTAAACTATGCAAATCGCATGATCGAAGACGGAGTCGATGTCACCATTCATGAAACTATTGGAACAGTCCACGGATACGACGCACTTAAACGCAGTTCTATTACTAAAGATAGTATGGAAAAACGATATGCTTTCTTAAAAGAGCATTTGTTAGCAAAATAATAAAGCCTCGTGATTGAATTTTTTCTCAATCACGAGGCTTTTTACTATGTGTAGATTCTCTTACATGTGTTGCTTTCTTATTAATTTACCCGCTCTAGCATCTGTTAATTGGTTGTCTTCAACTGCTATTTTTCCATTGACTATAACAAAATTAATGCCCTCGTTATCTTTTATAGGATCCGTGTACTCAGAATGGTCAGATATTGTCTCTTTATCAAATATAACTAAATCTGCATCATAACCGATTTGAACTTTCCCTTTACCTTTTATGCCATATACTCGTGCCGCATAACCTGTCATTTTGTAAACAGCCTCTTCAAGAGATAATGCGTTATTCTCTCTTACATATTTCCTTATAACTCTCGGAAAGCTCCCAATAGATCTTGGATGAGTCATTGGCATACCAGGTATATAAAGTGAGTCGGTGCCAAACATACATTTATCGTGCTTGATTAAGTATTGAACATCTTCTTCAGCCATAGAAAAGCAGATATCACTAACATCAAGTTCATTTTCCAGTAGTAAATGTATGTAGGTTTTAAATTGATCCATTCCTATCTGCTCTGCATACTGAGCGATTGTTTTGCCGACGGCTTCTGGAGTCTTTGGAGCTCTTATTATTAACAGTGATTCATATCCAGATTCTTTTAAGTCATTATCCCACTGTTCTTTGGGATTAAATATTTGCTTTTTTAGTTCCTCAACATAGTTTTCATCCCTTAAGTTTTCTAATAACTTCTCGATCCCTTCTCTTAGACAGCTCGGTGGAAGTGTTGCACTCAGTGTTGTTGAACTTGCAGTGTAAGGGTATACATCGTGAGAAACATTGATACCCTTTCCATTAGCCTTATCTATAGTAGTACAGGTGTCTTTGACTTTTCCCCAATTGGATCTACCAACGGCCTTATGATGAGATATGTTTACATGGGCGCCCGTTCTTTTTCCAATATCAATTGTTTCTGCTACACATTCTTCTAAGAATTCCCCCTGATTACGAATATGAGAAGTATACATGCCGCCCTTTTCACCCACAATTTTGCATAGTTCTTCTATTTCTTCTTTGCCTGAAAAAGATCCTGGCGCATACATGAGTCCACTTGAAAGTCCAAATGCCCCACTCTCCATAGCTTCCTTAGTTAAGTCCTTCATTTTCTCTAATTGAATACTATTAGGTTTTTCT
>Ga0209272_10001797_pt1 | contig 12909 bp, 9 predicted proteins | sample tdDd002_FD_187125 | JGI IMG/M metagenome (GOLD analysis project Ga0209272, IMG submission 187125) | Marine sediment microbial communities from the Atlantic coast under amendment with organic carbon and nitrate - tdDd00.2 (SPAdes)... | ecosystem: Environmental > Aquatic > Marine > Coastal >... | reverse complement strand
GGTTTCTAAGCTGCTACTAGCGGTGCAAGAGAACTATCAACAGGCATACAAAGAGAGCCCGAATAGCCAAGAAACCAAGCAACTGGCGGATTACTACTACCGCGTTCGCGATGGCATAGGCTTTAATAAAACGCCAGATAATTACGGCGCGTTCCCAACCGACCCATATTCGCATACGCCGAAACAAGCTGGCGCGCAGCAACCGGGTATGACAGGGCAAGTGAAAGAAGAGATTCTGACCCGCTTTGGCGAGTTAGGCTTATACGTTCACGATGGGGTGATCGCGATTACCCCGTCACTTCTGAAACAAGAGGAGTTCTTGACCGCTCCTCAAACGTTCAAGTTTGAAAATGTCCTTGGCGATTCGCAAAGTTTATGGGTGAACGAGCGTTCGATAGCCTTTACCTACTGTCAGGTGCCGTTTAGTTACCAACTCACTGATGACAGCCGCATGTCGATTGAGCTTGAGTACAGCAATGGTGATGTAGAAGCTCGAACTGGAGGCGAACTCACCGGAGCAGACAGCCGAGCGATATTTGCTCGTAATGGGCAGGTGATCCATGTGCGCGTTTCCGTGCCCAAGTCGCAAGTAATGTAACACGCGGCATATTTGTTTAATCGACTCATCCCCCTATATGAGTCTAAGTAAAATCCACCTTTTTGAGGTGGATTTTTTTATGATTACTGAAAATGTGATTGATCTGAAAGAAAGCGCTTTCTTGGTTGGAGTTGATCACATTTAGTTTGTTTAAGTGTCTGTAGACTTTCTCTTGTTGCAATAAATCGACAAAGCGCTTATTCGGCAAGGATGCTTGATAAGTCTTAGTCAAAAATGCCACTTAATCGAGTCGCTGATTTAGTTTGAATTAGACAAACAAACTCATTTGAATGAGAAAGCGCTTTCTCTATCGGTGAGGTGTTTTTATCTTAAACGTAAGGACATCAAAGAATGAAAACCAACCCTATAAAATCCATCGTCATCATCGGCCTTTCGGTGCTGATGGTTGCCTGTGGAGGCGAAACAACAAATACCTCAAACACTGACGCATCAATTGATAACACCCAATTAGCACCGCAGCCCAGCCCTAGCGGGCAGTTTCCAACCGCTCGAAATGGCGAGGTGTTACTCGGAAACTCAAAATACCCGGCTATTTCCTATGGGGCGTTTAGAACGACCTCACGCACCGAGGAGAATGTCCCCACAGTCGCAGAGCTTAAAGAAGACCTCCGCTTAATGGAGGCGATGGGTTTTAAAGTGCTACGCACCTACAACACTCAAGGGTTTAGCGATACGGCGAATTTATTGGTCGCGATAAAAGAGTTGATGCAAGCGGACGACAGCTTCGAAATGTACGTGATGCTGGGCATTTGGATTGATGCTCTGAATTCATGGACTGACCAAGCGACCGATCCAACCCAAAATAATCCGGCAAACCATCTAGAAGTCGCCAAAGCGATCGAAATGGTAAACCAGTACCCAGAGATCATTAAAGTGTTAGCGGTTGGTAACGAAGCGATGGTGCACTGGGCGCCTTACCATGTTAGCCCAACGGTTGTGCTCGAGCATGTCGAAAAGCTGCAAGCTGAAAAAGCCAATAACAACATTCCTCAAGATGTTTGGATCACCAGCTCCGATAACTACGCTTCGTGGGCAGGGCAAGGGGATTACAACCACCCAGACTTAGCCAAGTTAGTGAAGGCGGTCGATTACGTATCCGTTCACTCTTACCCATTTCATGATACGCATTACGCCAGCGCCTTTTGGCTTGTGCCGGAGAGCGAGCAGTCACTGTCGACCATAGAGCAGGTTGATGCAGCGATGTTACGCGCAAAAGACCATTTACTGTCTCAAGTTAAACTGGTTCAAGACTACTTAGCGAGCCAAGGGGTAACGAAGCAAATTCATGTTGGCGAAACCGGTTGGTCATCGCTAACCAATGTGCTGTATGGCGATGAGGGCTCAAAAGCGGCGGATGAATACAAGCAAAAGGCGTTTTATAACGCGATGCGTAGCTGGGCTGAGGAATTTGGCGCCTCGCTGTTCTTTTTCCAGGCGTTTGACGAGCCATGGAAGGGCGATGCCAATAACAGTGGTGACTCAGAAAAACACTTCGGCCTGATTGATATTGATGGCTACGCGAAATACGCCATTTGGGATCTGGTGGATGCAGGGGCATTCGATAACTTGACTCGTGGCAATAACGGCATCACTAAGTCACACGGCGGTGTAGAGCAAAACGTTATCGATACGGTTAAGGTGCCAAATCCAAAACCGAGCAGCGCAGAACCTGAAGATGGCGATACATTTTCGGTGTTAAGTAGCGCGCTTCGCGCTGGTTTAACGGCTATCGCGTGGGAAGATACGGCGTATCTTGGCGAGGAAAATGGAGTTCTTACGCTCACGACCGCACCAACGGCAGGCGTTGCGAAAGAGTGGGGCTGGGGAGCAGGTTTAGTCCTTGATGGCCAAGGTGGAGAAAACCTAACGGGGTTTGAGAACGGCAGTCTCGAGTTTCAAATAAAAGGCACCACAGCATCGACCATACAGCTCGGCTTCCAAACTGGGCTCTATGGCAACGCGGGACGCCCTCAGACCAATAACTCGGTGGAGTTTGGCCCAAATGGCCGTGCGATTACTTCTGAGTGGGTATCACATTCTATTCCAGTGGCCGAGTTGATAAAAGGTAGCCCAAATTTCTCCGATGTGACCTCGCTGTTTTATTTTAGCGGTAGCGCTGATATAGACGGCGGTGTGGTTGAAGTTAGAAACATTACTTATAAAAAATAATCGCTTACTAGCAAGTATCAGTTGGAAATTAGAACAAGAACGAACAAGGAAATAGTATGAAAAATTTTAGCAAGCGAACCCCTACTGCATTGGGGGTACGCATGGTGCTTGGTTCCATTGCTGCTTTAACGCTACTCTCTGGCTGCGTCTCTACCAGCGAAGAAGGCGACGGCAATACAGACTTAGTGCAAACCCAAGCGCCAGTGATGCTGGCAAATACGCCAGTTACCCCGAGCGCGGATTGGCAACTGGTTTGGAGTGACGAGTTTGAAGGAGACACCATTAACAAGCGTAATTGGAGCTTGGAAGAAAACTGCTGGGGCGGGGGCAACAACGAGCAGCAGTGCTACACCAAAAAGCCAACCAATGCATTTGTCAAAGATGGTTTGCTGCACATTGTCGCGCGCAAAGAGAGCCACACTGGGCCAGACAACCCTGAAGGGAAAACGGGCGGCGCGAACAAAACGCTGCCTTACACCTCGGCGCGCCTGCGCACTTTAGATAAGCGCGATGCCAAATATGGCCGTTTTGAAATTCGTGCCAAGCTACCTAGTGGTCAAGGCACCTGGCCTGCAATTTGGATGTTACCTTCTGAGTATAAATACGGCACCTGGGCGGCATCGGGCGAAATTGACATCATGGAAGCGGTTAACCTTAAGTCGCAATCCGATGCGCCAAATGCCAATCAAGGTGATGAAGAATCGCGTGTTTATGGCAGCCTGCACTTTGGCAAAGCGTGGCCGAACAACGTCTATAGCGGCCAAGGGGCCATTTTACCTGGTGGGGTGAACCCAGCCGATGGTTTTCATACTTACGCCATCGAATGGGAAGAGGGTGAGATCCGTTGGTATGTCGATAACCTCCATTACGCGACCCAAACTCAAGCGGGTTGGTATAGCCAATATGAAGTGGATGGTGAACTGGTGAACGCCAAAGGCGCTGCGCCATTTGATGAGAAGTTTCATCTGTTGCTTAACTTAGCGGTAGGGGGCTCATGGTCATCTAATGCCAATGAGAAAGGCATTGATGGCGATAGCTTCCCGAAAACCATGCTGGTGGATTCGGTGAAAGTGTACCGCTGCTCATTGGACCGCTGGAAAGGGAAAGGCTGCGCCAGCCGCTCGGAACAAGCGAAGTTGGTGGCAGGACACGAAGCACCAGCCATTCTGGCCAGCGATGACAGTTACGCCGATGGCCCTGAGTTATCCATTTTCTCCGATGCGCTGAACTCAAGTTTGGCCTACGCGAGTTACGATCCGGTCGATATTGTTGAGCATCAAGAAGTTGAAGTACCAGAGCGTGGCAAGGTGCTGCAAGTTATTAAACAAAACGGCTCAGGTAACATCTATTTTCGCTCGCCAACCACCGATGTCACACACTGGCGCGAAACTGGCACTTTGGTATTCGATCTAAAAATCATCAGCGCGGGCAGTGGCACCGAACTTTTGGTGAAAATGGACAGTGGCTGGCCAAAAACCAGCGACTACACCGTCGCGCAGCCGCCACTTGGTACATGGGGCGAAGTTCGCATTGCGATAGCGGATATTCTCGACAGCGATAACCGATTTGCTGGTGGTAATCAGGCCGACCCGAAAGTCATCAGTAATTTGTTGGTGTTCGAACCACAAGGGGAGATGACCTTTCAGCTAGATAACATTCGCTTTGAGAAGTAAGCCTTTGAGAAGTATGCCTTAGAGAAATTAACCAGCCATAACGATGAAAGGCCAGGATCATACCATCTGATCTTGGCCTTTATGTTTGTGATTTATGGTGAGAAAACGGATACAGGAAACCGAGTTCTTTGCCTTCCCCTTGCGTAGTTATCCCTTCAAGTGATAGCTAACCTTTATTTCCTTGTTTATCGCGATTTCTACCAAAAACTAATTAAACCTGACAGCCTAATTGACAAAAAGATTAGAGCACTAATCATATTTGAATGTAGGTAAATAGTGTTTTTATGGTGATCCTGGTCGCATTTATTCCGCTCAAATCTCGTTTATTCTGAGTTTTATCGCATGCTATTGAGCAAATAAAATTAAGTTTTACTTAGAGTACAAAAGGAATTGTATTTGCGTATGATCACGTCTGCACCTTGGGTGATGTCTCCTGAAAGCGACAATTACCCAAGTAAAAAATGGAAATTTTCACAGCCAACGGCACAGGACGGTGACGCTATTTTTAGCCTCATTTCAGCTTGTCCCCCGCTGGATGTTAACTCCTCTTACTGCAACTTTCTCCAATCTACCCACTTCAGTCGAACTTGCATTCTTGCAAGGCATGGCCGCGATATTGCGGGTTTCATCTCCGCCTATCGAAAACCCGATGAGCCACAAACCTTGTTTGTTTGGCAAGTTGCCGTATCGCCAGATTATCGAGGTAAAGGATTGGCATTTAGCATGCTCGATGAATTGTTGAACCGTGAAGAGATCATTGGAGTGTCGGCGATTGAAACGACCATCACAGAAGATAACGCCGCTTCGTGGGCGCTATTTAAAAAGCTCGATGCCAAGAATGGTCAGCAGGGGAAAGTCAGCACATTTTTAGACCAAGAAATACACTTCAAAGGGAAGCACGATACCGAATATTTGTATCGTATCCCGGTCAATAGTTTTCAATAAAAAATAGGAATTTAAACGGTCTCGTCATGGATATTTTTAACAAGCAAGAATCGAAAGTACGTTCTTATTCAAACAGTTTTCCGGTGGTTTTTACCAAGGCGAAAGGGTGCTGGCTTGAGACAGAACATGGAGCGCGCTACTTAGATTTTCTTGCTGGTGCAGGATCACTTAACTACGGTCACAATAATCCCGTTTTGAAACACGCATTACTTGAATATATCGAAATGGACGGCATCACGCATGGCTTAGACATGCACTCGGATGCTAAAGCCGATTTTTTAACCACGCTGCAGCACAAGATACTGGCCCCTAGAGGGCTCAACAGGAACCAACGCCGTCGAGGCCGCCCTTAAGTTGGCGCGAAAAGTGACACGACGCAGTTCGATTGTGGCTTTTACCAATGGCTTTCATGGTTGTACTGCTGGTGCGCTCGCAGCAACAGGCAATCAACATCATCGGCAAGGGTCGGGCGTGAGCTTGAGTAATGTAACGCGTATTCCATTTGAAGGTTACGCCGATGTTGACGGCCTTAAATTATTTGAAACTATGCTGACGGATAATTCAGCCGGCATCGATAAGCCAGCCGCAGTGTTGCTAGAGACTGTACAAGGTGAAGGCGGCTTAAACGTTGCGTCTAACCAATGGCTGCAACGCTTGAGCAAGGTTTGTAAACAAAACGATATTTTACTCATTGTGGATGATATTCAAGCCGGGTGTGGACGGACTGGGACCTTCTTTAGCTTTGAACCATCGGGGATCAACCCCGATATCGTGACGCTGTCGAAATCGATTGGCGGTTATGGCTTACCAATGGCCGTTGTTTTACTTAAACCAGAGCTTGATATTTGGAAGCCAGGCGAGCACAACGGGACGTTCCGAGGCAATAATCACGCGTTTGTCACCGCAACCAAAGCGCTAGAGATTTATTGGTCTGATAATCAATTCGAAACCCATATTGCTCAGTGCTCTAAAAAGGTATCTGCCGTTATTAAGCGCTGCGTTAAGCGCCACCCTGAGCTTTTCGTCCAACAGAAAGGGCGAGGCATGATGATTGGTATTGAATGTCACCGTGGAGAGTTTGCCGCTCAAATTGCGAAAGCATGTTTTGATAAAGGCATGGTCATTGAAACGGCAGGGCCAGACGATGAAGTGGTGAAGTTTTTCTGCCCATTGACCATTACCGACGCCGAATTGGATAAGGGGCTCGGTATTTTTGAAAATGCGGTAGCGCTGATCGCAGCGAAGCATTTTAAAAAAGCCTCTTAATTAAGGAACCAAGCGATGATTGTTAGAACACTGGATGAATGCCGCGATAGCGAGCGAAGAGTCGTATCACAGACTTGGGAAAGCGTTCGGATGCTGCTTAAAGAGGACAACATGGGGTTCTCTTTCCATATCACCACCATCTACGAGAATAGCGAAACCCACATTCACTACCAACACCATTTAGAGTCGGTTTACTGTATGAGTGGAGAAGGTGAGATTGAAGTTATTGGTGGCAAAACCTACCCAATCAAACCTGGGACGCTGTACATTCTGGATAAGCACGATGAACACTACCTGCGGGCCTACAAAGACAAAGAGATGGTGATGGCGTGTGTATTTAACCCGCCGATCACAGGCAAAGAAGTGCATGATGAATACGGCGTCTATCCGTTAGTCGATTAAGCGTGATATTTAAAAAAGGTCAGCATAGCTCGCGCATGTTGACCTTTTTTCGTTTGTTCGCGAAGGTGTTCTAACTACATTCTAAATAGCTCAATCCTAAGATGATTCTCGTCTTCGTAAGCAATAACGGATTGGAAAACTTCGTTTTTATCTATGATAGCCGAAAAGCGATCTTTATCATCCGCGTTGCCAATGAAAAGGATTTGGGTCGCTTTGGTCATTAAACCTTGATCATCAAAACTTGAGGTTAGGTTTTCATCGACGACGCATACCAGTACTTTACCGTAGCGAGCATCTAAGTCGATTTTGTGGGCTTGCGAATATTGAACCTTGGTACGGAGTTGAGTTTCGACCTCGCCGATAAGTTCTACAAAGCGGAATAGATCGGTTGAAACGGTCTGAGATAAGCGCTCTTGCTCTTGGATTAAAAATGATTCCAACTTATTTGATTGCCTACCGACAAGCAGCCATTTCTTGGTCGACTTTTTTACTGCCTGATATCTATTGGCTTTGACATAACGCTTAAGGTATTGAACAAGAAGGTTATTTATCTCATTTTGAGTAAGGCGTTTATCGAGCTTTTTAAATTCTAGGTGTAATAAGGCGTGCGTACTGATGTCTAATAGCAATTGGGATTGATTCATTCTTGTACCGAGTGGAGCTGATATTAACCCTAATATCATACTCTTACTTTCGTAAAATAATAGTTATGTTAGCGAGTTGTAGCCTATTTCCTGATAACCATGCCTGGTTAGTTTTCCTTAAGGCATGGTTTAGGAATAAAAGGGCGCTTGCTCTAGGTTGTGTTTCTAAATTGTCTAGTTGAGCTTGCTAACCGAGTTTCGCGTCATCAACTCTGGGGTTAAGCGCGTTTTGAGCTTACCAGGGCCTTCCCCTTTAATAATAGAGAGCACGCCTTTTGCCGCTTCGGTTGCCATCTCTTGTTTCGGGAAGTTTACCGTGGTTAGGCTAGGGCTCATATAGGGGCTGTAACTGTCGTTATCGAAGCCAACAATAGAGATATCTTCGCCTATTTTTAACCCGCGCTCATGACACACGCCGTAGGCCGCCATTGCGATGTTATCGTTCATGCAAAATAGCGCGGTAAGATTTGGCGCGCGGTCTAGTAGCCTGCCAATGGTTTCGTGATTGCCATTGTGATCGAATCGGCCTTCTATCACATAGTTTGGATCGTACTCTAATCCATGTTTACTTAAGGCGCTACGATAGCCTTGCAGTCGGTCGCGGCTATCGTTTTTACTTAGCTGTCCGGTGACACAGCCGATGTGTTGGTGGCCATTTTCAATTAAGTGTTCAACGGCGATAACCCCACCGAACTCGTTATCCACACAAATACAGCGATCGGCTAATTCAGGGATGTAACGGTTCATGAGGATGGTGGCCGGGGTCTGTTTAGTCAGCGCGAGTATGTCGCTATCGCTGAGCATATCGGATGTGAGCACCATGCCATCGACCTTTTTGGCGTGTAAGAACCGTAAAGAGGCTTGCTCTTCATCGTAGAGCTCTTGACCGCTAGTGATGATTAAGTGGTAATTCTGCTTTCGAACGATGTGCTCTACCGTGTGCATGAGCGTACCGTAGAAAGGGCCATCTAACGTGCCTACTAGCATACCAATGCTGTATGAGCGGTTTGAAGCGAGGGCTTGAGCAAATGCATTGGGTTGATAGCCAAGCTCTTCGATAGCATCGAAAACTTTTTGTCGATTGGCTTCTTTTACTGAGGCATGACCGTTTAATGCTCGAGAAACGGTTGACTGAGAAACCTTAGCAAATTCAGCAACCTCTTTAATGGTAATCAAATCTTCTCTTTCCCTTGGACTACTTAATATCACGCTCTATGTTACCGCTACAGACCTTAGGGTGGTAACTTTGATTGGTGATTCTGGCCAAATAGATGAAAAAACTCGTCAATGGTCACACTTCTTAGGCGGAAAACGGCAGCGCAGCAAACAAATGTGAACTCAAGCAAAGAAAGCGCTTTCTTTGGTGAGGAGGTTCACGGTTTTATCTAAGGCGCGATCATATACTCCTCATCAACGGCTCAGGGATGAAGATAGCTATATAGCAAGGGATTGTGATGCATATTGTCGCATTGTATCGTTGCTAATATTGAACTCCTACCGGCTAAAAATCTAATTACAAAAGAAAGCGCTTTCTTTTTGGCGCGAATGACATGGAGTTAATATGAAGATTTCAAAGGTATCTTTAGCCTGCTTGCTAGCCCTTTCCACTCAAGCCACTGCAGTGATGGCAGAAACGGAAGACGGGTTTGAATTTCACGGTTATTTCCGTGCTGGAGTGCTAGCTAGTGCAGAAAACGATTTCAAACGAGCTAAGTTTCCTGCCTCGAAGGAGCGTTTAGGTCGTTTGGGTATCGAATCGGATAGCCACTTTGAGTTGGCGCTACAGAAAAACTTTAACTTGGATAATGGGCAAAAAATCCGCATTAAAACCCGAGCAGGTGCCGATAACAGTAAGTCAGCGATGAACCAACTGGGTGCCAATGCCGATTCAACCAACTCAGAAATTGGTTTGATGGAAACCTTTGTTGAGTTTGAAGGCGTGAGCGACACAGGCGTACTTTGGGCGGGTAAGCGTTTTTACGGTAAAGATAACTACATTTTCATGACTGACTTTTTCTATACCGATATGTCTGGTACGGGGGTAGGTATCGAAGGGGTTGAACTTGGCGGGGTGAAATGGGATTTTGCCTACGTAGGCAGCGATAACTCAGCAGACACCGATGGTTTATGGAGTGATGAAAATAACTTAATGCACGCAATGCATGTAAGTGCCAACTTTGGCAGTTTCGAGCTGCACGGTATGGGTAAATACCTGCCAGATAACACCGTTGGCGGCGAAAAATTTGCAGATAGCGGTGTTGAAATGACGGGTATCTATCACTCTGATTCGGTATTTGGTCTATCTGATAAAGGCTTTACTAAGTATATCGCGCAAGCAGGACAAGGCTTAGGCTCTGGTCAACTACTAGGTGGCACGTTGACAACATACAACGCTTGGAAGCCGGGTAATGGCGCCCTTGAAGGTCCATCAAAAATGAAGAAAGTACAAGCCGATGATACTTCAGCGCGTGCGTTGGTGTGGGGTGGTTACTTCTTTGAAAACGGCGTAAGCGTATTCCATTCTCTGCAAGGCCAATACAACAACATGGAAGATGGTGCGAAAGATTACTGGACGTCAGCCATGGTTCGCCCAAGCTTCCCGGTGAAACAGAACTTCTTTATCGCAACCGAGTTTGGCTACCAGTACAACCAGTGGGAAGATAAAAACGGCTCTGGTGACAACGCGACACAGTACAAAGCGTCCATTGCGCCAACCATTATTGTACCAACGGGCATGGGCCCAGCACCAGAAATCCGCTTCTTAGCTACTTACCTAGACGGCGATAAACGCGACAAAGATTTCATTGTCGGCATTCAAGCTGATATGTGGTGGTAGTTTTACCTTAACGGGGGAGTTTGGCAGCCAGAGATGGCTGCCTTTTTTGGTTTGTAGACAAAAGCTGAATCACGATTTGGCCAAATTGTAACTTTGGTAGCAGCGTAGCAAAAGCGCGTGTGTGGTTACCTTATGATTGACGAATAACTGAGTAAAACGAGTAAGCTATGGATAATTGCCCTTATTTCGCCTCTTGGCCACAGATCGCTGATAGAAAAGATCCCAATATTGAGCGCTTCATTTCATCACTGCTAGATCAGATGACGTTGGATGAGAAAATCGGTCAAATGATCCAGCCAAACCTTCGCGATGTAACGCCTGAAGAAGCGCGCGATTATAAGCTTGGCTCTATTTTAAATGGCGGCGGGGCGTGGCCGAATGAAAACAAGCGTGCGAGCGCCAAAGAGTGGGCGCAAAAGGCCGATGAGTTTTGGCTTGCGGTTGAGCAAGCGTATGAGAAGCGTCCATTTCGCATTCCATTTATGTGGGCGACCGATGCGGTCCACGGTCACAATAACGCGTTTGGTGCTACTGTCTTTCCCCACAATATTGGTTTAGGGGCAGCGAAAGACCCTGAGCTTATCCGCCGTATTGGCGAGATCACCGCGCGAGAAATTGCTGCCACTGGGCTAGATTGGACCTTCGCTCCAACAGTCGCCACACCGCGTAATCTGCGCTGGGGAAGGGTGTATGAAGGGTATTCAGAAGATCCCACCATCACTTATCACTACGCCAAACAGATGGTGATGGGCTTGCAAGGCAGCGAAAGCGAGCTTAAAAGCGATGTAAAAGTTATTTCTAACGTTAAGCATTGGCTGGGTGACGGCGGAACAATAAATGGTGTAGACCGAGGGGTGAACAATTACTCGGAAGAGCTGCTGCGTAACATTCACGCGCCGGGATATTTCAGTGGTTTGCAAGCAGGGGCACAAGTGGTGATGTCTTCGTTTAATAGTTGGCGTAATCCAAGCAATTACGACCATACCCCAAGCGAGCAAAGTTATAACCACAAAATTCACGGTAGCCGGTACTTGCTAACGGATGTGCTTAAACAGCAGATGGGCTTTGATGGCATTGTCGTCACCGATTGGCACGGTCACGCAGAAGTGAGTAAGTGCACTGATGGTGATGCGAGCTACGCCATAAACGCGGGCAATGATGTATTAATGGTGCCTGTACGTGAGCATTGGCAAGCCGTGTGGCAAAAAACAAAACATGATGTACTAAACGGCCTGATCCCGCTAAATCGAATCGATGACGCCGTTTTGCGAATTTTGCGAGTAAAAGCGAGAGCTGGCTTATGGGATAAACCGTGCCCGAGTCAGCGTCAACTGGCGGGCAAGCCCATTTTAGGCCAAAACCAACACCGCGCAGTTGCCAGAGAAGCGGTGCGTAAATCATTGGTACTGCTTAAAAATGATCATAATGTCTTGCCGCTGAACCCGAAGCAAAAACTATGGCTGACTGGCAGCGCGGCCAACGATTTGCAAAAACAGTCGGGCGGGTGGAATTTAACCTGGCAGGGAGACGAAAATAGTTTAGATGATTTTCCTGGCGCAACCACGTTAAAAATGGCCCTAGAGCAAGAGGTCGACCTGCTTGAATATGATCCTGAGCTTAAAGGAAATTACCAAAGTGGCGATGTGGCCATCGTGGCGTTTGGCGAAGATCCCTACGCAGAAATGATGGGGGACATTAAGACGTGGCAAAGCCTAGAGTTTTCTACTTTAAAGCGCAGTTATGCCAAAGATTGCGACTACATAGCTCGGTTGAGCAAAAAAGGCGTGAAGGTGATTGCGCTGTTTTTCAGTGGCCGCCCTTTGTATATGAATCAAGAAATCGATCACGCGGATGCATTTGTTGCCGCTTGGCTGCCTGGCAGTGAAGGGCTTGGGATCACCGATGTGTTAATTGGCGATGCGCAGGGCCTGCCGCGGTTTGAATTTAGCGGAACGCTTTCTTTTAGTTGGCCAAATAAAAAACGCAGTGATGCGGTCAATAGCGTGCCAACACATATTGCGAATTATCAACTTCCCAGTCAAGAGCAAGATCCTAATGGAGAGCACCGGCCATTATTTGCACTCGGATATGGGTTGAATTACCAAGATAGGGTGATAGTGAGCCTTGAGTTGGACGAAGAGCAAAACCAATCCCTAGCCTCGGAACGCCCGCTGGAGCTATTTGGCATAAAGGCGAACATTGGCGACTTTAAGTTAAGCGCGTGGGATGACGAGCATATTATGGGCGTTGATGTTTCTCGAAATAACCCTCTGAATTTGCGCGCCTTAAAGACCATTCCGTATAACTACCAGCAGCAACAAGATTCGGTGCAATGGATCTGTCGTGGTGGCATGG
>Ga0209272_10001796_pt1 | contig 12911 bp, 10 predicted proteins | sample tdDd002_FD_187125 | JGI IMG/M metagenome (GOLD analysis project Ga0209272, IMG submission 187125) | Marine sediment microbial communities from the Atlantic coast under amendment with organic carbon and nitrate - tdDd00.2 (SPAdes)... | ecosystem: Environmental > Aquatic > Marine > Coastal >... | reverse complement strand
ATGGCGAAGTAGAGATTAACCGTGGATACCGTGTTGAGTTTAACTCTGCAATTGGACCTTACAAAGGTGGATTACGTTTTCACCCTTCTGTAACTCTAAGTGCTCTTAAATTCTTAGGTTTCGAACAAACTTTTAAGAACTCTTTAACTACTCTACCAATGGGTGGTGGTAAAGGTGGTTCTGACTTTAATGCTAAAGGAAGATCAGATAACGAAATTATGCGTTTCTGTCAAAGTTTCATGACTGAATTGTGTAAGCATATTGGTCCTAACACTGACGTTCCTGCAGGTGATATCGGAGTAGGTGGTCGCGAGATCGGATACCTTTTCGGACAATATAAGAGAATCCGTAACGAGTTTACTGGTGTATTAACTGGTAAGCCACTTGAGTTCGGTGGTTCTTTAATCCGTCCTGAAGCGACTGGTTTTGGTGCTGTTTATTTTGCTCAGCATATGGTTGCTGAAAACAATGAGACTCTAAAAGGTAAAACTGTTGCTCTTTCAGGTTTCGGTAATGTAACTTGGGGTGCTGCTCTTAAATTAGTTGAGCTAGGTGCTAAAGTTGTTACTATTTCAGGTCCTGATGGATATGTATATGACAAAGAAGGTTTAGATGCTGAGAAGATCGATTACTTATTGGATCTTCGTGCTTCAAACAACGATGTTGTTGCTCCTTACGCAGAGAAATTCGGTGCTGAATTCTTCGCAGGTAAGAAGCCTTGGGAGGCAAAAGTTGATATGGCTTTCCCTTGTGCAATTCAGAATGAGTTGAATGAAGAGGATGCTAAAGTTCTTGTAGCAAACGGATGTAAGTATGTTGTTGAGACTTCTAACATGGGTTGTACTGCAGAAGCTATGCTTTACTTAGTTGATAACTGTGCATTTGCTCCTGGTAAGGCTGCTAATGCTGGTGGTGTTGCTGTTTCAGGTCTTGAAATGTCACAGAACTCACTTCGTTTCAACTGGACTGCTGAAGAAGTTGACGCTAAACTTTCTCGTATCATGAAAGATATTCACGATACTTGTGTTAAATTCGGTAAAAAAGGTGATAAGATTAATTACGTTGATGGTGCAAACATTGGTGGTTTCGTAAAAGTAGCTGAAGCAATGGTAGCTCAAGGATGTGTTTAATCTCATAACACTCAAATATAAAAAAAAGAGCCGGCCTTAGCCGGCTTTTTTTATATCACCCGAAACATTAATTTTGCATACATTATTCACAGATAATACATTTTTGTATGAAGTTAATCGACACCCATTCTCATATTTATTCTGATGCTTTTGACGAGGATATTGCTGAAGCGATACAAAGAGCAAAAGATTCTAATGTTGGTCAGATTTTTTTACCCAATATTGATTCTGACTCAATAGAGCCGATGTTTAAATTGGTAAAAGAATATCCTGACTTTTGTTTGCCAATGATGGGTTTGCATCCAACATCGGTAAAAGAAAATTATGAGGAAGAATTAGCTATCTGTGAAAAGTGGTTGAATAAAGAAAAATTTATTGCGATTGGTGAAATAGGGATTGACCTGTATTGGGATAAAACTTTTTTGAAAGAACAGATATTTGCATTTGAAAAACAATTGAACTGGTCTATAGAAAGAGAACTGCCGGTTGTGATTCATGCTCGTGATTCTTTTTCTGAAATCTTCGAGGTTTTGGAATCTTTCAAATCGAAAAAAATGACAGGTGTTTTCCATTCTTTTACAGGAAACCTGGAGCAAGCCAATAAAGCAATTGATATGGGATTCTTGTTGGGTTTAAATGGAATCCTAACTTTTAAAAACTCAGGATTAGATAAAATCGTTAGAGAAATTGATACGAAACATCTGATTCTGGAAACAGATTCACCTTATCTGGCACCAACGCCTAAGCGTGGTAAGAGAAACGAATCTGCTTACGTTGCTCTTATTGCAGAGAAGTTAGCCGAAATTCATAATTTATCTCTCAATGAGGTGACAGAAATAACGAGTCGGAATGCTCAAAACCTATTTAAGTTATAAGATGAGTTAGAGATTTGTTGAAATTATTATTATCCGATTTTATTCGGAATGTCAATAACATGAAATATATAAGTAGATGAAGACTTCAATTTTGATAATTTATACTGGAGGAACAATTGGAATGGTTAAAGATCCTAAGAATGGTTCTTTGAAACCCTTCGATTTTGATCATATTTTAAAGCAGGTTCCTGAATTAAAGGATTTTGGTTTCGAATTAACGACTGTTTCCTTTGATCCACTTATCGATTCATCTAACCTTAATCCTGAAGTTTGGGTTAAGATTGCTGATTTGATTAAAGATAATTACGAGAAGTTTGATGGTTTTGTTGTACTTCATGGAACCGATACGATGTCGTATACTGCATCGGCTTTGAGTTTCATGCTTGATAATTTAGATAAACCTGTTGTTTTGACCGGTTCGCAATTACCAATTGGTATGTTGCGTACTGATGGGAAGGACAATTTAATTACGGCAGTTGAGATTGCAGCGGATTATAAAAATGGTAAAGCTGTAGTTCCTGAAGTTAGTGTGCTTTTTGAGAATAGATTGTTTAGAGGGAATCGAACAACTAAGCACAATGCTGAATATTTTAATGCTTTTTATTCTTATAACTATCCTGATCTCGCGAAAGTGGGAATCAATATTCATTACAATCAGAACGTAATTAGAAATCATTCAGAAGGCATGTTTGGTATTAATACCAATTTAGATACCAATATTGCGATTCTAAAAATATTTCCAGGCATAAATAAGCAAACAGTGGATGCAATTTTAAATATTGAAGGATTGCGAGCTGTCGTTATGGAAACATATGGAGCAGGTAATGCACCAACTGATGCCTGGTTCGTAGACTCAATCAGACAGGCTATCGCTAAGGGAATCGTTGTGTATAATGTTACCCAGTGTCCTTCGGGAAGCGTTGATATGGGCTTATACGAGACAAGTGTTGAACTATTGGAAATAGGTGTTGTTAGTGGTCACGACATCACTACAGAAGCCGCTATTACCAAACTTATGTTTTTACTTGGACAGCAGCTTGATTCAGATAAGATAAAATTCTTTTTAAATAAGTCCATCAAAGGTGAATTATGCCAATAGAAAATTTGTTTTTCACTTTTTTTTTGTAATTTGGTGCACTGTTAAAACCAGCTTACATTACATAAGAAAAGGAGTGAGATATAGATAATATAAGAGGTTTTAGCTCGTTCTTTAAAAAGAAAAAACAGCTGATTATTGTTAATCAGTTTTTGAATTGTAACCGTTTAATTTTGTAAAAAATAATTTCGTTAATTAAAATTTGAAAAACAGACTATGAAAAAGTTATTTGCATTTATAGCAGTTATCGGGATGCTGAATTTTGGAGCATCATTTAATGCAGTTGCTCAAGATGAGACAGCTGAAACTACCGAAGCTACCGTAGATACTCAGGATGAAACAACTGAGGAAGTTGCAGTTGAAGAAACTGTAGTAGAAGAAGAAGTAGAAAGTACTTCATTCCACGCTGTAGTAAAGAAACAATTCATCCAAGGTGGTGCGATGTTTATGAGTTTTGTATTGTTAGCATTAATTTTAGGTTTAGCTCTTTGTATTGAGAGAATTATCTACTTGAACATGTCAACTACAAACACTAAGAAACTAATCGCTAGTCTTGAAGATGCGTTGAACAATGGTGGTGTTGATGCTGCTAAAGAAGTTTGTAGAAACACTCGCGGTCCTATCGCTAGTATCTTCTATCAAGGTCTTGATCGTATCGACGAAGGTGTAGAGGTTGTTGAGAAATCAGTAATCGCTTACGGATCAGTTCAAATGGGTCTTTTAGAGAAAGGTCTTTCTTGGATTTCGTTGATGATTGGTCTTGCTCCTATGTTGGGTTTCATGGGTACAGTAATCGGTATGATTGGTGCATTTGACTCGATTCAGTCTATGGGTACTATTTCTCCTGCTGCAGTAGCTGGTGGTATTAAAGTTGCCTTGATTACAACTGTATCTGGTTTGATCGTAGCAATGATCCTACAAGTATTCTATAACTACTGTACTGCTAAAATTGACAGTATCGTAAACAACATGGAAGATGCATCTATTTCTCTTCTTGATATCTTAGTAAAATACAACTTGAAAAAATAATTTCCGACTATGTCAAATACATTGAGTAAATATTTAAATATTCTTACCTATGTAATGCTTGGTCTTACAGTTATTTTTGTAGCCATGTTTTACTTTGGTGGAGAAGTGCCAAATGCAGCTTATACAACTCCGGTTTATACCGATTCGTTGATTTACTGGGCTAAGGCATTGTTCTATATCACTGTTGGCTTATCAATTTTGTTCCCTATTATTCAATTAGTAACGAATCCTAAAGGAGCAATTAAAGGATTAGCTGGACTTGCTGGTCTTGGATTAATTATCTTGATAGCATATTCTTTATCTGACGGTACATTATTAAATCTTCCTGGTTATACAGGAGATGACAATGCTGTTGGTCCTTTAAAGTTTGCTGACACTGTTTTGTATACAATGTATGCATTGGGTGTAGGTGCTATCGTTTCTATCGTAGTGACAGAAACAATGAGAAAATTTCGCTAAGACAATGGTTCGATGAATTTCGAATCGTAAACCTTAATTAATAATATTATGGCAAGAAAAACACCAGAGATAAATTCGAGTTCGATGGCCGATATCGCTTTCTTGTTGCTTATTTTCTTTTTGGTGACAACTACAATGGATGTAGATACTGGTATCTACAAAAAGTTGCCACCGATTCCAGAAGAGCAGCCAGATGAGGCGCCTAAGGTTAAACAACGTAATGTCTTGTCCATTTTGGTGAATCGTAACAATGAGTTGTTGGTGAATGGAGAGGTTCTTAGTATTTCACAATTGCGTGATAAAACTAAAGAGTTCTTTTTGAATCCAACAAACAGTCAGACTCTTCCTGAGAAAGCCTTGAAAAACGTACCATATTTTGGCGACGTGATGGTTTCTAAAGGGTTGATTTCGTTACAAAATGACCGTGGAACAAGATATGAAACTTATATTCGCGTTCAGGATGAACTTGCAGCAGCTTCTCGTGAGTTAAAGGATGAGAAAGCAATGCAAAAATGGGGTAAAAAATACGCCGAGCTTAATGAAGATGAGCAATCAGCGGTTAGAAAATATATCCCAGTACAGATTTCTGAAGCAGAACCTAGAAATACAGGAGGTAAATAATGTCAAAGTTTAGAAAAGACGGTAAAAAAGACTTACCGGCCATATCAACAGCTTCTCTTCCTGATATCGTATTCATGTTGTTATTTTTCTTTATGGTTGCAACAACTATGAGAGAAGTCGATTTGAATGTTGATATTATGGTTCCAGCAGCGAAAGAGGTAACTAAATTGGAAAAAAAGGACCTTGTAAGTAACATCTATGTAGGTGTACCTATGAGAAAATTTGCAAAGACTCACGGAAGTGAGCCTCGTATCCAGTTGAATGACCAATTTTCAACAGTTGAAGATATTCAAGCTTTTATTGCTTCAGAACGTGAATCAAGAAAAGAAGAATTACGTAATAAGTTGACTACTTCATTGAAAGTTGATCAATACACTAAAATGGGTATTATCACTGATATTAAGCAGGAACTTAGAAAAGCTAGTTCACTTAAGTTGAACTATTCAACCAGAGAAACTGCAGAATAATTTATTATTCCATATATAATTAAAAGGAGTCCTAATGGACTCCTTTTTTTTGTATGATACTTTTTAATGACCAACTGAAAATGAAAAAGCTCGAAGTGTTAACTTCGAGCTTTTTTTGTGACTCCGATGGGATTCAAACCCATGACCTTCAGAACCGGAATCTGACGTTCTATTCAGCTGAACTACGGAGCCATTCTGCAAACAAAATTAGAAAATTAATCCAATTATTTATTGAAAATGACTTATTGCTTTCTGGTGCAAGTCTTAAAATTAGTATGTGATTAGCTAAAGCTCTAAGAGACAAAATATAATAATTTTGCTTTCCTAAAATAAAGTCCTTATTTATTTCAAACTTTTACTAATTTTGCGGCTTAATGAAGAGTTGGATTTTTGATTTTATTCGCAGCTCCTGTGAATTTATAATCCATATTATTTATTTATCAATCAGATTGAAAAAAATGAAACTAGTCAGTCGTCTTGTTTCATTGGGATTTCAGATCTAATAGCTATAGAACATGGAATACAATTTTAAAGAAATAGAAAAAAAGTGGCAGAAGTTTTGGGTAGATAACAAGACTTATAAAGTTGATGTTGATACAAGCAAACCTAAATTCTATGTACTCGATATGTTTCCTTATCCTTCGGGAGCGGGTTTGCATGTTGGACACCCACTTGGCTATATTGCTTCTGATATATATTCTCGCTACAAGCGTTTAAAAGGATTTAATGTATTACATCCAATGGGCTATGATGCCTATGGTTTGCCAGCTGAGCAGTATGCAATTCAAACTGGACAGCATCCTGCGATAACAACAGATGTTAATATCAATAGATATCGCCAACAATTAGATAAAATTGGATTTTCGTACGATTGGGATAGAGAAATTCGTACTTCTGATCCAGAATATTATAAATGGACTCAGTGGGCTTTTGTTGAAATGTTCAAGCATTTCTTCAATAACAAAACACAAAAAGCTGAGGCTATTTCTGAATTGGTTCTAGAATTTCAGACTAAAGGTAATGCTGAAGTTTATGCTGCTACTTCTCAGGAAGATATTTTTACAGCTGAAGAATGGAATGCTTTGGCTGAAAAGGAACAAGATGCTATTCTTTTGAACTATCGTTTAGCTTATTTGGCTAATACCATGGTTAACTGGTGTCCTGAATTGGGAACTGTATTGGCCAACGATGAAATTAAAGAAGGTTTGTCGGTTAGAGGTGGACATCCTGTTGAGCAGAAAAAAATGCGTCAATGGTCATTAAGAGTATCTGCATATGCGAAGCGATTGCTAGAGGATATGGAGAAGCTTGAGTGGACAGATTCATTGAAGGAGATTCAACGTAATTGGATTGGTCGTTCAGAAGGTGCAGAGATGGACTTTAAAGTGAAAGATTCGGATGTGGCTATGACGGTTTTTACAACCAGACCAGATACGATTTATGGTGTTAGTTTTATGGTTTTAGCTCCGGAAAGTGAGTTGGTAGATCAATTAACGACTCCAGAATCTAAAGAAAAAATTGCAGCTTATATTGCAGCTACTAAAAAGCGTACTGAAAGAGAACGTATGGCCGACGTTAAGACGGTTAGTGGTGAATTTACAGGCTCTTATGCTATACATCCATTTTCGGGAGAAGCAATTCCTGTATGGGTGAGTGATTATGTTTTGGCAGGATATGGAACAGGTGCTATTATGGCCGTTCCTGCACATGATAGCCGTGACTATGCTTTTGCTAAGAAATTTGATTTGCCAATTGTTCCTGTTGTATCAGGAGGCGATATTAGCGAAGAATCATACGATGCAAAAGCTGGCGAGATGATCAATTCAGATTTTATGAATGGATTGGACGTTAAGGATGCCATCGTAAAAGCAAATGTTGAAATTGAAGCAAGAGGATTAGGTAAGCGTAAGGTAAACTTCCGTTTGCGTGATGCGATTTTCTCACGTCAGCGTTATTGGGGTGAGCCATTCCCAGTTTATTTTAAGGATGGTATGCCACAAATGATGGATTTGGATAAATTGCCTCTTGAGTTACCTGAGGTTGATAAATACTTACCAACAGAAACTGGTGAGCCACCTTTGGGACGTGCTACCAATTGGACAACTGAAGATGGTTATCCTATTGAATTGAATACCATGCCTGGCTTTGCAGGTTCATCGGCATATTACTTACGTTATATGGATCCTCGTAATAATGATGCCTTGGTATCTGAGGAAGTAAATGAGTATTGGCAAGATGTGGATTTGTATATCGGTGGTACTGAACATGCTACTGGTCACCTAATCTATTCTCGATTCTGGAATAAATTCCTTTTCGATATAGGTAAAGTGTGTAAGAATGAACCTTTCAAGAAATTGATTAATCAAGGTATGATTCAAGGTCGTTCGAACTTTGTTTATCGTATTAAGAATACCAATAAATATGTGTCATATGGTTTGAGAAAAGAGTATGACACGACTCAAATTCATGTTGATGTTAATATCGTTAAAAACGATGTTTTAGATACTGAAGCTTTCAAAAATTGGATGCCTGAGTATGCTGATGCAGAATTTGTACTGGAAGATGGTAAATACATTTGTGGTTGGGCCGTAGAGAAAATGTCCAAATCGATGTTTAACGTCGTTAATCCTGATGTTATTGTTGATGAGTATGGAGCAGATACACTTCGTTTGTATGAAATGTTCCTGGGACCATTGGAAGCATCAAAACCTTGGGATACCAATGGTATTGATGGCGTTCATAAATTCTTGAAAAAACTATGGCGTTTGTTCCATAACGATAAGAATGAATTTATGATTTCAACTGATGAACCTACAAAAGCTGAATATAAAATTCTTCATAAATCAATTAAGAAAATTCAGGATGATATTGAGCGATTCTCGTTTAATACGTCCGTATCAGCCTTTATGATTTGTGTGAATGAATTGAATAGTGCGAAGTGTAATAAGAAAGCTATTTTGGAAGAGTTACTTGCTCTTTTAGCTCCATTTGCACCGCATATCACCGAAGAGCTTTGGAAACTTTGTGGAAATACAAATAGCATTACGGATGCTAAGTTCCCAGTTTTAAATGAAGCTTATTTAGTGGAAGATGTTCATTCGTATCCAGTTTCGTTTAATGGTAAAATGAGATTTTTACTTGAACTTCCTTTAAGTCTTAGTAAAGATGAAATTGAACAAGCTGTAATGACCTGTGAACAGGCCCAGAAATGGATAGATGGTAAAACCCCTAAAAAGGTGATTATTGTCCCTAAGAAAATTGTAAACATAGTAGTCTAGATAGAAAGCTAAAAATTCATACCTGAAAAGCTTTAGTTCCATTGACTACTCAATGAAACTAAAGCTTTTCTTTTTTTATACCAATTGGTCGTTTATCACCAAAAATAACACATCGAAGAAAAATGAAATTGAACACTGCTGAATTGAAATCCTATTTAATCATAGCCCTAGGATTGGCAATTTATAGTTTTGGCTGGACAGCCTTTATGATCCCCTCTGAAATTATTGGCGGAGGCGTTAGTGGTATAGGTACATTAATTTACTATGCCTCTGGAGAAACGATCCCTGTGGGTGCGTCTTATTTTGTTATCAACTGTTTCCTGATAATAATAGCCTTAAAAATATTAGGTCCTAAATTCGGTGCCAAAACAGTTTATGCGATTATTTTAGGATCGGTATTTTTGAGTATACAGCAAAAATTTATAACAGCTCCTTTGGTCGATGATAAATTTATGGCTACAATTTTAGGTGGTATTTTAGGCGGTGCAGGTGTTGGAATTACGATTTCTCAGGGAGGAAGTAGTGGTGGTACTGATATTATTGCCATGATCATTAATAAGTATCGAAATATCAGTCCGGGGCGTATTATCTTATATATCGATGTGTTTATTATTGCATCATCTTATTTTATTTTTAACGATGTGCCAACTATTGTGTACGGCTATGTGTCCATGGGTGTTGCTTCTTATGCTATAGATATGGCTATAAGTGGAAGTAAACAATCGGCACAGATGTTTATTATTACAAAGGATCATGAAACATTGGCTGATGAAATCGGTTTAAAAATAAACAGAGGAATTTCTGTTATCGATGCCATGGGATGGTATTCCAAAGAAAACAAAAAAATGTTGATGGTGGTTGTTCGTAAACATGAGACACCTCAGGTTTTTAAGCTTGTGAAACAGCATGATCCTGATGCCTTTATTTCCATGGGTTCGGTTATGGGGGTTTATGGTTTCGGTTTCGAAGAAATTCGTGCATAAAGAAATTCTTACTAGCTTTGTGCCCGAAAATAAAATCCCATGTGGGAGAATCATCTTAAATATAGATAATGACAAGCGTTTTAAATTACACCAAGCAATTTAAGTCCTATTTTATTATTGCTCTAGGACTTTTTATCGGTTCCATTGGTTGGACAGGTTTCTTAATTCCATCAGAAATTGTAGGTGGTGGGGTTACTGGTATGGCTACGATTATCTATTTTGTGACAGGTTTTAAGGTTGGATATTCTGTTTTTATCATCAATGGTCTATTATTGATTGTGGGCATGAGGGTGTTAGGTTTTGGCTTTGGAATTAAAACCATATTTGCCACAATCGTATTATCCTTCTTTTTATGGATTTTGCAGTCGATAATAACCGAACCATTGGTGAGTGACAGGTTTATGTGTGCGATTATTGGAGGTATTATGGCCGGAGCAAGTGCTGGTCTTATATTATCGCAAGGTGGTAGTACCGGAGGTACCGATATCATTGCAATGATGATAAATAAATACCGAAATTACAGCCCTGGTCAACTTCTTTTAACTTTGGATCTGATTATTATTTCGTCATCATATTTTATCTCAAATTCTATTGAGCAAGTAGTCTACGGTTTTGTAGCTATGGGAGTGAGTGCTTATTGTGTTGATATGGCGATTGAAGGAGCTAAACAGTCCGTTCAAATTTTTATTTTCACCAAAAAGCATGAAGAAATTCGTAATGAAGTTGTTTTAAATCTTGATCAGGGATTAACTGTTTTAGAAGCTAAGGGAGGGTACTCTCAGCAAGATGTAAAAGTTCTGATGCTTTTGGCAAAGAAGAAAGATTCTCAGGCTATTCTTAAAATGGTGAAAATTGTCGACCCAGACGCTTTTATTTCTATGGGATCAGTAATGGGGGTATACGGACAAGGTTTCGATAAAATAAAATAAATCTGTTTTTTAGACAATAAATTTATAGGTTTAATAATGTTAAAATTGCCGGGATTAGTTCATTCTAATACCCGGCAATTTGTATCCAGATGTATTATATCTTAACTTCGGCGACGAAGTCGGACAGAGGATAGAATTGTGAAGTGAAATGAGCCGATTTTGAAAAATATCTGACCTATTTTTTATTTTGAAGATTAAATTATTTTATGAAGCGTTTCTTAAAAATACAGTACCTAATAATTCCTGTTCTTGTTTTAGCTGGTTTGTTTCTATTAAAAAATAGAACAGGAGTGGAGCTTACTAAAGCTGACAAGGCTAAACCTGTTTTAATTGATTCTGTTCAGAATCAAGAAATCAATTATAAATATGGATTTCCTATTGATAATTTTCTGGTCGAAGAATTTAAAGTAAAACGTAACCAAACACTTTCTGTGATATTGGATAAGCAAGGTGTATCCTCAAAGCTTATTTATGAGATTGCTCAAAAATCAAAGAAAGTTTTTAATGTTCGAAAGATTAAGTCGGGTAGAAAATATTCGATGCTTTTTGCAAAGGATAGCCTGAAAACAGCAGAGTATTTTATTTACGAAAATTCGCCTAAAGAATATATTGTTTTTGATCTTACGGATACGATTCAGGTTTATAAAGGACAGAAAGAGATCACTAAGGTTCGTAAGCAGGTAAAAGGAACTATAGAATCTTCTCTTTGGAATGCAATGGTTGATGCTGGTGCAGATCCGGTTCTCTCTATGGAGCTGTCAGATATCTATGCATGGACGATTGACTTTTTTGGAATTGGAAAGGGAGATGAATTCAATGTGATATATGATGAAGAGATGATTGATGGTGAGTCTATTCATCAAATTGATGTGATTGCTGTGAATTTTGTGCATCACAAATCGAATAATTATGCATTTGCGTTTGAAGATGGAGATAAAATAGGATATTTTGATGAAGAAGGAAAGAGTCTTCAGAAAGCTTTTCTGAAAGCACCTTTGCGTTTTTCTCGTATAAGTTCCAAGTTTTCGAACAGACGTTTTCATCCTGTTCTTAAACGTTACCGCGCTCATCATGGAATCGACTATGCTGCGCCTACAGGTACGCCGGTGATGACCATTGGCGATGGTGTAATAATAAAACGAGGTTTTCAAAAAAGAGGAGGTGGACGTTACCTTAAGGTTAAACACAACTCTGTTTATACAACAACTTATATGCACTTCTCTCGTTTTGGCAAAAATGTAAGTGTTGGATCCCGAGTAAAGCAAGGACAGGTAATAGGTTATGTTGGTGCAACAGGATTAGCAACAGGACCACATCTAGATTTTAGAGTGCATAAAAATGGGAAAGCAATAAACCCATTAAGAATGAAATCGCCACCAGTAGCACCAGTTTCAAAACAAAATTTAGAAGCTTATAATCGGATTAAGGATAAGCTTTTGTTAGAACTAGAAGAAGAGAAAATCGAAATTGTTGAAGAGTTTGCTTTTGAATCCAATATTCCAGAATTGAATTAAGAAGCCAGAGATATTTATAACGAAAAAGGGAAAGTGTATTATTACACTTTCCCTTTTTTAGATCAATGATGCAGATCTCTATATTTTATTCAGATAATCTTCTACGGCACGAGGGAAGTATTCGTATTCCAATTCGTGAATTTTATTGGCAAGGTCATCTGCTGTATCATTTTCTTCAATTTTGCATTTTGCTTGCAGAATCGTTTTCCCATCATCGTACTTTTCATTAACAATGTGTATGGTTATACCGCTTTCTTTTTCTTTATTGGCAATAACAGTCTTATGAACATTCATTCCATACATGCCTTTTCCGCCATAGTTAGGAAGAAGAGCTGGGTGGATATTGACGATAGCATTGGGGTAGGCTTGTATTAGTGAATCTGGCACAAGCCATAAAAATCCGGATAATACAATAAGATCTATCTGCTTACTCTTTAATAAATCTACAATAGTATTGGTATCGTAAAAATCATTTCGAGTGAATGTTTGACTCGGTATATTAAGCTTTTTTGCCCTTTCAAGAACAAAAG
>Ga0209272_10001795_pt1 | contig 12919 bp, 10 predicted proteins | sample tdDd002_FD_187125 | JGI IMG/M metagenome (GOLD analysis project Ga0209272, IMG submission 187125) | Marine sediment microbial communities from the Atlantic coast under amendment with organic carbon and nitrate - tdDd00.2 (SPAdes)... | ecosystem: Environmental > Aquatic > Marine > Coastal >... | reverse complement strand
AAGAGAAAATCGAGTTGGAAAATAATTATAGCCTATTAGTCAACCCCTTTCCTATCCTAAAAGAACATTTCACCATTACTAAAAACGATCACACCGATCAAAGTTTTGTTGATTATATTGCTGACTTGGTCAGCTTATCTGAAACTCTAGAAGGCTATTCGGTATTCTACAATGGTCCTAAATCTGGAGCTTCTGCACCCGATCATATGCATTTTCAAGCTGGTGAGAACGACTTTATGCCTATCGATACGGAATATATCGAGCGAAAAAAGAATTATGGCAAATTAGTCACTTGGAATGGTCGATTTGAAGTTTATCGTTTCAATCACTACTTGCGAAAAATGATCAGTATTGAAGCAGACAGAGCAAAAGATATTGTTAGTGCCAGTAAAATATTTTATCGTTTTCTCGAGAAGCTACAACCTAACGAAACGGAGCCAATGTTGAATGCCATTTGTGTATTCAAAAACAATAAATACCGACTTCATATTTTCCCACGAAAACAGCATCGTCCATCACAGTTTTTTGCTGAGGGTAATGAGCAATTACTAATCAGCCCTGGTGCTGTGGATATGGGTGGCGTCTTTATCACACCTCGAAAAGAAGATTTCGACAAAATCACAAAAGAAGATATCGTAAGTATATACAAACAAGTTAGTTTAGATGATTTGGTATTTGACAAACTATGTCATGATTTCACAAAACTAGTCATGATTTAAATTGTAAAGAGCCCATATGCAAGAACCGAAAATACATATAGGTATTATGTACGACAAGGAAATCTCATTCAATTTGAATGGGATTTACACATTCCATAAAAACGGGAAAAACTATACGAATACGCAAGTCATAAAATACCTGAATGGCAAAATCGAATTTGATGGTTTAATAATTGAACCTGAAGAATTAATTTTTAGTCCGAAGAATTACGAAAGTGACTCTTTCGATTTATATGATGTCACCATTGGCATCAAATTTCACTGGGAGCGAAAAGAGAATCAATCCTTCAAAGGTAGCTTGCATTTTCTTTGTGAAGACGATAAACTAAGGGCTATCAATGTCCTTAAACTTGAAGATTACCTGGCAAGCGTCATCTCATCTGAGATGAAAGCCACCAGTAATATGGAACTTTTAAAAGCGCATGCTATTATCTCCCGCTCATGGCTAATGGCACAGGTTTTAAAAGGAGAAAGTATACTGGCTTCAGATCAAGCTTATCAATCTGTGACTGAAAGTCCTGAAGAATTGACCAAATGGTACGACAGAGAAGATCATCACAACTTCGATGTTTGTGCTGATGATCACTGCCAACGTTACCAAGGAATCATACGACAATCAAACCATGCGGTTATAGAAGCCATCGAAGCAACTAAAGGCATTCTCCTAACTAGCGATGGTGAAATCTGTGATGCTCGTTTCTCTAAATGCTGTGGTGGTGTTTCAGAGACATTTGAAAATGTTTGGGAACCCAAAGCTCACAAATACCTTCAAGCGATTACAGATAGAGAAGAATCTGACTTAAAACTTGATTTAAGAAATGAAGCTAATGCTGAAAGCTGGATTCATAGCTCACCTGATGTTTTCTGCAACAACAGCGATAAAGCCATTCTCTCTCAAGTTTTAAATGATTACGATATGGAAACGCCTGACTTTTTCCGTTGGGAAGTTAGGTATACACAAGACAAATTATCTGAACTAGTCAATAGAAAAACGGGGAAAGACTTCGGTCGCATATTAAATCTTGTTCCAATAGAAAGAGGGCTCTCAGGTCGAATCATTAAGCTAAAAATCATCGGTGAAAAATTAAGTTTTATCATTGGTAAGGAATTAGAAATCCGAAAGGTTCTTTCCGAATCACACCTGTACAGCTCAAATTTCATACTTGAAAAAGAAAACCATTCAAGCGATTTTGTACTGAAAGGTGCAGGTTGGGGGCATGGTGTTGGTCTTTGTCAAATTGGAGCTGCCGTAATGGGAGCAGAAGGCTATTCCCACAAAGAAATTCTGTTACATTATTTCAAAGGAGCGCAACTGGAAAAAAGATATTAAAATATTATATAAGCAATTGTATCGAATATGAGTAAACAAACGAGATCACCCTGGGCATGGATTCCATCCCTATACTTTGCAGAAGGACTCCCCTACGTCATCGTAATGACTGTTGCCGTAATCATGTATAAGCGTTTGGACATTTCGAATACCGATATTGCTTTATATACCTCCTGGTTATATTTGCCATGGGTTATTAAACCCCTATGGAGTCCCTTGGTGGATATAATTAAAAGTAAACGCTGGTGGATAGTAGCAATGCAATTACTCATTGGTGCTGCACTAGCAGGTGTCGCCTTCACCGTTCCCACTACCAACTTTTTCAGAGCTTCATTAGCATTCTTTTGGCTTTTGGCATTTAGTTCAGCCACTCACGACATCGCAGCTGATGGCTTTTACATGTATGGCTTAAGCAAGCACAAACAAGCCTATTTTATTGGTATTCGAAGTACTTTTTATCGTATAGCAATGATTACAGGACAAGGACTTTTAATCATACTTGCTGGTTATCTTGAAGAGATCAAGCTTTTCGGCCATAGTGATACAAGCATTCCATTAGCCTGGTCATTTACATTTGGAATCTTAACTGTCAGCTTTCTTATTATTGCCATTTATCACAAGTTTGCCCTACCTAAACCTCAGGATGATAAAGACCGAAACATAAAGAGTTTTTCAGATGTATTTCATGATTTTGGAGAAACCTTCAGATCATTCTTTGGAAAGAAGGGTATCTGGACAATTATTGGCATGCTTCTTTTCTATCGTCTGGGAGAATCTCAATTGGTAAAAATGGCATCTCCCTTTCTTTTAGATAGCAAAGAAGTAGGTGGTTTGGCACTTTCAACCTCAGAAGTTGGCATTATTTATGGGACAATTGGTGTTCTGTCACTAACCATTGGAGGAATATTAGGTGGTTATCTGGCTTCTCGAAATGGGCTCAAATATTGGATATGGTGGATGGTTTTAGCCATCAACCTACCTAATTTAGTGTATGTTTATTTATCACAATCCTTACCTGATTCATTTATCCTGATAAGTATCTCTGTCGCTATCGAACAGTTTGGTTACGGCTTTGGCTTTACGGCTTTTATGCTTTATCAAATTTATGTTTCCGAAGGGCAACACAAAACTGCTCACTTTGCTTTTTGCACTGGTTTTATGGCTTTAGGTATGATGCTTCCTGGCATGGTTTCGGGATGGATTCAAGAAATGATTAGTTATCAAAATTTCTTTATTTGGGTGATACTTTGCACAATTCCTAGTTTCATTATGATCAAATTAATTGATGTTGACCCTAAATTTGGAATTAAATCGAAAGAACAATAGATTTTTTTCATCAAAACAGTAATTAGAACAAGGCTAAATTGTATCTTCAATATCTAATTATAAAAAGTTACAATGAATCCACTCTTTCAATACATTATTGGTGAAACAGTCAGACGCCAACTAAAAAAATCTCATAAAACAGATTCTGGTGAAGAATTTGATAGCATCGTAATTAAAGCAAAAGTAGAATTTACTCACTTAATCCGCGAAAGTCTTTTCATACTAATTGGTATACTATCTGCATGTTTTGGACTTAAAGGTTTTCTTCTACCCAATGCCTTTATAGATGGGGGTGTAACAGGAATTTCACTCATAATAAGTGAACTTACACATATTCCCTTATCAATTTTATTGGTTGCCATAAATATTCCCTTCTTACTGATGGCTTTCTCTACCATTAATAGACAATTTGCCGTAAGAAGTATTATTGCCATTTTTCTACTTGCCATTTCAGTCCACTTTATCCCTGTTCCTGTTATTACCGATGACAAGCTATTAATTGCTGTCTTCGGAGGATTTTTTCTGGGTGCAGGAATAGGAATGGCAATACGTGGAGGCTCTGTAATCGACGGAACCGAAATCTTAGCCATATTTATTAGCAAAAGATCCTCATTAACAATTGGAGATGTTATCCTGTTATTCAATGTGTTTATCTTCTTAATAGCATCCTATGTTTTCTCAATTGAAATTGCCATGTATGCCATGTTAACCTATTTAGCCGCATCTAAAACTATAGACTTTGTTGTTTCTGGTATAGAAGAATATGTAGGCGTAACCATTATTTCAGATAAAAGTGAAGAAATTAGGTTGGTCATCGTTGATAAACTGGGTCATGGCTGTACTCTATACCAAGGGAAAAGAGGCTATACACATAATGGGAATTATCTTCAGGAAACCGAAATTATTTACACTTTAATTACAAGGTTAGAACTTACCAAACTCCAAACAGAAATTGATAAAATTGACGAAGAAGCTTTTACAATTATGCATAGCATTAAAGATGCAAAGGGAGGAATGATAAGAAAAAGACCTCTAAAATAAAGCTAAACAACTCGGCTTATAAAAAACAGTTTTAAAGCTTATCTAAAGATTAACTATCTTAGTTTGACATACAATAGGAACTAAGAACATATGGAATCAAATCTATCTTTTCAGGAGAAATGTGACTGTGCAAGAAGCAATTTCTGCCAATATGTTAATCAGGCTGATGATTTTTCATCCAGTGAAAAGACCTATCTAACCAAAGTCATTCTGAATGATAACATCTCTGGAATTTTATACGTCAGTAGTGTACTGGCAGCCTGGGCTTTTATAGCAGGCTTAATCGACTCGATACTCTTTCCTGGTATTATTGTGTATGCCATTTTTCATGGCGTAATAGATTATAAAGTCCTTACTCCTCCCATTCTATTCCTTGTGGGTAATCTTCTGGCGAAGCTAATCTATATCACCATAAGCCTTAGAGGAAAGGTTACAAGCTACGATATTCTCATCTCTGTTCTACCCTATGCTGGATCAGCCTATCTCCTTAGGAAATTCCTCATCAAAGATAAACTTCTTTCAAGGGCGGTTTATGCCTTTCTTAAAACAAGAAAGCTAGAAATAAAAAAACAAGTCATTGAAATTTTCAAGAGAAAACCCAATCATTAACTCAAATAGTAAGGCATAAAAAAAGGACCTGCTCATGAGCAAGTCCTTTTCAAAGTAAAATAATCTATAATGCTATTTAGCTGCTTTAGCCTTTCCCACTACAGCTGTAAAAGCTTGTGGGTGATTCATTGCTAAATCTGCCAAAACCTTACGGTTGATCTCGATATTAGCTTTATGCATTAATCCGATTAATTGAGAATATGAAAGACCTTCAAGTCTTGCAGCAGCGTTAATACGCTGAATCCACAATGAACGGAAATTTCCTTTTTTCTTTTTTCTATCACGGTAAGCATACTGCAAACCTTTTTCCCAGGTATTCTTAGCTACTGTCCAAACATTAGCTCTTGCACCAAAGTTACCTTTAGTTTCCTTAAGAATTCTTTTTCTTCTAGCTCTAGATGCTACAGAATTAACTGATCTTGGCATAATTTTAAATTTTAGAATGTTAGCGTTCCCAATGGGACTCTTTTGTGCTAAATCACTCGGTTAATAAACTGAAAAAATCAAAAAATGATTTTTTACAACATGTTAAGCATTAACTTAACGTTCTTCTGGTCAGCTTTGTTTACAGCACCAAAATAAGTAAGATTTCTCTTTCTCTTTTTGCTCTTCTTAGTCAAGATATGACTTTTAAAAGCGTGCTTTCTTTTGATCTTTCCAGATGCAGTCAAAGTAAATCTTTTCTTTGCGCTGCAGTTTGTTTTCATCTTAGGCATTGTACAAACTTATTGATTATATACTAAATTACTTTTTCTTTTTAGGTGCGATGAACATAGTCATACGCTTTCCTTCAAGTCTAGGCATTTGTTCAACTTTCCCAATCTCTTCAAGATCTTGAGCAAATTTCAACAATAAAATCTCTCCCTTATCTTTAAAAAGAATAGATCGTCCCTTAAAGAATACAAAAGCTTTCACTTTAGCACCTTCAGCAAGAAATTTCTCAGCATGCTTTAATTTAAAATTGTAGTCATGTTCGTCGGTATTTGGACCGAAACGAATTTCTTTGACAACAACCTTAACGGCTTTTGCTTTAATTTCCTTTTGTTTCTTTTTCTGTTGATAAAGAAACTTATTGTAATCGATTACCTTACAAACAGGTGGATCGGCATTAGGTGAAATTTCCACCAAATCTAATTCCTTATCCTGAGCAATCTTTAGCGCTTCGGTAATAGAAAACACACCTGGTTCTACGTTGTCACCAACGATACGAACACTGCGGGCTCTTATAAATTGATTAATCTTATGTTGAGCCTCGCGAGGCTTCATCGGGCCTCTTCTGTTTCTGTGTTGAAATCCAGCTATGGCTAGTTCCTCCCTTAGTTAGTTAGTAATTTGCAATAGAAGACATTTGACCTTCTACCTCTTTATTTATTAATTCAGCAAATTCTGAAATTTGCATCGTACCCATATCTCCTTCTCCTTGACGACGAACAGAAATTGTATTTTCCTGAGCTTCTTTTTCACCAACAATTAGAAGATAAGGAATCTTTTTCAATTCATTATCACGTATTTTACGACCAATCTTCTCATTTCGGTCGTCTAACACGGCGCGAATATCGGAATTATTTAACGAATTTAAAACTTTTTTCGCATAATCATTGTATTTTTCGCTGATTGGCATAATCACCGTTTGCTCAGGCGTTAACCACAATGGGAACTTACCACCTGTATGCTCGATTAAAACAGCAACAAAACGCTCCATTGATCCGAAAGGTGCACGATGAATCATAATAGGGCGATGCTTCTGATTATCGCTACCTACATACTCCAAATCGAAACGCTCAGGTAAGTTATAATCTACCTGAATAGTACCCAATTGCCACTTACGTCCAATTGCATCCTTAATCATAAAGTCCAGCTTAGGACCATAGAAAGCTGCCTCTCCATATTCCACAACTGTATTTAAACCTTTTTCGTCAGCAGCCTCAATAATTGCTTTTTCCGCTTTGTCCCAGTTTTCATCACTTCCGATGTACTTTGAACTCTTTTCCTTATCGCGTAAAGAAACCTGAGCTGTATATTCTGTAAAGTTAAGTGCCTTAAAAATGATAAAGATAATATCAATCACTTTTTTGAACTCTTCTTTCAACTGATCTGGTGTACAGAAAAGGTGAGCATCATCCTGAGTAAAACTTCTTACACGCGTTAAACCATGAAGTTCTCCACTTTGTTCGTAACGATAAACCGTTCCAAATTCAGCAAAACGAATAGGAAGATCTTTATATGAACGTGGCTTAAATTTATAAACTTCACAGTGGTGAGGACAGTTCATTGGTTTCAATAAATATTCTTCACCCTCTTGTGGCGTTTGAATAGCCTGGAATGAATCTTCACCATATTTATCGTAATGACCTGAAGTCTTGTATAAGTTGATATTACCAATGTGTGGTGTAATAATCTGCTCGTATCCGAATTGCTTCTGAACACGTTTCAAGAATGTTTCAAGACTTTCTCTTAACTGAGCTCCCTTTGGCAACCACAATGGCATTCCTTGACCAACATTCTGAGAGAAAGTGAAAAGTTCCATTTCCTTACCTAACTTACGGTGGTCACGTTTTTTAGCCTCTTCCATCATCACAACATACTCATCCAAATATTTTTTCTTCGGAAAAGTAATACCATAAACACGAGTCAACTGTTTTCTTGTTTCATCGCCTCTCCAGTATGCACCAGCAATTGAGTTAATTTTTATTGCCTTAATATATGAGGTGTTTGGCAAGTGAGGTCCACGGCAAAGATCTGTGAAATTTCCTTGCTGATAAAAACTAATTGTTCCATCATCAAGATCATTGATTAACTCTACTTTATATCCCTCATCTTTCGAGTTGAAAAACTCAAGAGCTTCAGCTTTCGTTACATCTTTACGTGTATACTCATTTTTTGTACGAGCTAATTCCAACATCTTCTGCTCAATCTTTGGCAGATCTTTGTCGGTTAGCATACGATCTTCTCCCAAGTCAATATCATAGTAAAAACCCATATCAACTGCCGGGCCAATACCAAACTTTACTCCTGGATACAATGCTTCTAATGCTTCAGCCATTAAGTGAGCTGAAGAATGCCAAAAAGCATGCTTACCTTCTTCATCATTCCATGTGTGAAGCTTAATACTTGCATCTTCATTAATCGCACGTGTCAGATCATACAACTGTTCGTTCACGGTAATCGACAAAACTTCTTTTGCCAATCGACTAGAAATACTTTTAGCGATCTCAATACCTGAGATGCCTGCTTCAAATTCTTTTACTGTTCCGTCAGGAAATGTAATTTTAATCATCCTATTGTGTTTAATTTTTATTCACACCGCTACAAACCGGCATGATATACTAAAATAGAAAAAATGAATTTCATCGATATCCTTTGAATAAAGAGGCTCGTTTTCGATGAAAACAAGCCATTCCGAAATTCAATCCACAAAGATATAATATTCTGGACAAATAAGTCTCATTTATTTCCTCCAATTCATGAAGTGATAAAAACTGTACTTTAATGACATAAATCCTTTTCTATTTTTCAAAAAAATGGAATCTTTGAGGCAAGAATAAAATTGACCGTTCATTTTTTAATGACAAATCAACTTTTGGACAATCTTAAACAAAAACTCAATTCATAAAGTATGAAAAATTTCAAGCAATTGCTTGCCTTAGGCCTATTCTTATGCCTTTCCGTTTCACTACTTGCTCAGCAAGGCGTGAAAAAAATCAGCATGGAGGATATCATGCTCAATTACACTTTCGGGCAAAAATCTGTTCACGGTCTTCGTTCGATGAATGATGGGATTCATTACACAACTCTAGAAGAAAATGGAACTAAAATTGTGAAATATGCTTATGCTACAGGGAAAGTTGTAGCTACACTTCTTGATTTAAATGAATTAAAATCAGAAGAACTAAAAGGTATTTTCGATTATGATTTTAATGCTGATGAAAGTCGAATTCTATTAATGACTGATCGTGAGCGTATCTACAGACGTTCATTTACTGCAAATTATTTCATTTTCAGTTTTAAGAATAAAGAACTGAAGCCTCTTTCTAAAAATGGGAAACAGCGTTTAGCTACATTCTCTCCTGATGGAAGACGTATTGCCTTTGTTCGTGACAATAACATTTTCATTCACAATATTGCTTTTGGTTCAGAAAGTAAAGTCACTAAAGATGGAGAGTTCAATAAAATTCAGAATGGTACGCCTGACTGGGTTTACGAAGAAGAATTTGAATTTAATAAAGCCTTCGAATGGTCTCCAGATAGCAAGGCCTTAGCTTATATGAAATTCGACGAAAGCGAAGTTCCTGTTTTCAATATGAACAAGTTTGAAGGTATGTACCCTCAGGTTAAGGGCAATGCTTTATATCCTGAAAACTATGCTTACAAATACCCAAAAGCTGGCGAGAAAAACTCAATTGTTGAAGTTTACGTCTATGATGTGAACGACAGATTAACTAAGAAAATGGATGTGGGTGCTGAAACAGATCAGTATATCCCTCGTATTAAATGGACAGCTGATGCTAAAATTCTTAGTATTTGCCGCCTAAACCGTCACCAGAATAAGCTAGACATCCTACTGGCAAACTCAAAGACTGGTAAAACATCTACTTTGCTTACTGAAGAAAACAAGTACTATATCGACAGCAATACACTTGATGATTTAACTTTCCTTGCTGATAAGCAACATTTCATTTTCTCTAGTGAAAAAGACGCTTTCCTTCATTTGTATCTTTACGATATGCATGGTGAGGAAGTTCAGCAAATCACTAAAGGAGATTGGGATATCACTGAATTTATTGGTTACGATCAGAAAAAGAAGATTTGTTATTACCAATCGGCAGAAGTTTCGCCAATGGAGCGCAACATCTACTCAATCAAACTTAACGGTAGCTCGAAGAAAAATTTAACACCTGCTAAGGGAACAAACAACGCATCTTTCTCAAAAGGTTTTAAATATTTCATTAATAACTTCTCTAGTGTTTCTCAACCAAGAACAGTTAGTCTTTATAATGCGAAAGCAAAGCTAATTCGTACTCTTGAAGATAATAGCGAATTGGTAGAGAAGCTTAAAGACTACCAGTACACTTCAAAAGAATTTATTCAACTACCTGCTGCTGATGAGATGACTCAATTGAATGCTTGGATCATCAAGCCTTTCGATTTCGATCCTGCAAAGAAATACCCTGTTTTAATGACTCAGTATAGTGGTCCAAACTCACAGCAGGTATTAAACCGTTGGGGAATGGACTGGTACAACTACTTAGCTCAGGAAGGTTATATCGTTGTATGTGTTGACCCTAGAGGAACTGGTGCCAGAGGCGAATTATTCCGCAAATGTACCTATATGCAATTAGGTCGTTTAGAGTCTGACGATCAAATTTCAGCAGCAAAAGCTTTAGCTAAAAAGGATTTCATCGACGGAGATAGAATTGCAATTTGGGGATGGAGCTTCGGTGGTTTCATGTCTTCTCTTTGCTTAGAAAAAGCCAGCGATGTATTTAAATCGGCTATTGCCATTGCTCCGGTAACTAACTGGCGTTATTACGACAGTGTTTACACAGAGCGATTCATGAGAACTCCTGCTGAGAATCCATCAGGATACGATGACAATTCTCCTATCAACCATACCGACAAATTGAAGGGTAACCTTTTATTATGCCATGGTACAGCTGATGACAATGTACATGTACAAAACGTTTATGAATTTGCAGAGCGCTTGGTACAATCTAACAAACAATTCGAGATGCAGATTTATACCAACCGTAATCACAGTATTTACGGTGGTGTGACTCGTTTACATCTTTACAATAGATTCAATAAGTTCTTGAAAGATAATTTATAGAATTTCAGATCATAAAAAAAGAGCTTATTCCAATGGAGTAAGCTCTTTTTCGTTTCAATAATCTTCTATCTAAAACCTGTAACCAGCTTTTTGCAATTGCTTCAGATTAATTATTGGCTTATTTGGCTTAAGTTCTTTGCCAATAAACTTGTAAATCTTTACTCGAATCTCCTTGGCTTTTTTAGTATCCATTCGATCAAATGAATGCCCACCTGGAACATCCTGGAAAATTTCATATTCGAATTTTTTCCCATCTGCCTTCAATGATTTAATCAAATGCTCAACTTCTATAACATTCACATCATCGTCATTCGTATTGGTGTGTATTAGCAAAGGCGTATTCTGAAACTTATGCGTATTCCATGCCGGCGAACGACGACGGTATTCAGCTATATTATCATTAGCCGTTTTACCTATATGATATTCTGCGGAATATAAATCGCGATACTTTTGAGTCATATATCCCATACGAGCAACCAAATCGCTAACCGGTACACCTGCAAACCCGACTTTAAAATCGTTGGGATGGTCGAATAAATTGAAAAGAGTAATCATACCACCATGGCTCCAACCCATAATACCGACTCTGTTCTCATCAACAAAATCGTAGTTTTCTATCATATAATTACGGCTGGCATACACATCTTCATTTTCCAATCCACCATAATCAATCTTCTCATAGTGCCCCTTACCATACCCTGTGCTTCCACGATATTCCGCAGCGACTACAATATATTCCTGAGCAATTAACTCACGAACAATATGTGTGTAATAGGTTGTAAAATCACCATGCACACCACCATGTGGCAAAACAATTAAAGGGTATTTCTTATCAGGATTAATGTTTTTAGGAATAAAGGTATATGTCCAAAACTTGACAGGATTGCCCGCTCCTTTAGCCGTTGGATTCTTCTCTTTCCATTTTGGAGGCCCATAAATATAAAGCTTATCGATATGAGCAATATCTCCAACTCTTTCAAACCAGATCAAATCATCAACCATTTTTTGAAGGCGATCCATTCTATGATCCAAGTTCGTATTATATTTCTTGAGGTCTTTCAGTTCTTCCTGAATCGGATTCTGATTTTGTGCATTAAGACCGACTACTGAGATAAAAAGAAGTAGTAAGCCTAGGTAAATTCTTTTGTTCATTGTTTGAGTTTTAGGTTAGCAATAAAATTGCATGCCCAATTTACAAAAACAATGGAATTAATTCATTACAATCTGTATTTGGTAAATGGATTGTGTTTGCTTGGTGATTTTGAATCTATCATCCATGCGGTGACCAAGTAACCATATAATATCATCACCTGAGACTAACAGCCAGGCATTCTCTTTATCTGTTAAGGAAAATTTATTGTCGATAAAATAATCGGATACTTTCTTACGCCCTTTCATGCCAATAGGATGAAAAAAATCACCTTCTTGCCATTTACGTAATTTCAGAGGAAAACTTAGTTTGTCCGCATCAAAACAGGCAACTTTCGAATCTGTTGAAAACTTAAAGTCTGCAGGACGCTCAAAAATGCGACATTCGAGTTTCAAATCCTCTTCAATCGTCAATCCACTTTTACCCAGCTCATATTCCCCAGCCCCTTTTTCTTCTTTTTCTGTCAGAATCAAGTAATCCCTATCGCGCAAAAGCTGATAGTTTTCAGAATAAAATAGCTTCCCGGAAATGGCATCCAGAGATTCAATTATATTAGACACATCCCGAGAGTGGAATCCATAGGCTTTTAAAAGTTCAAAGAGATGAGATTTGTTTGCTGGCAAGTCCTTAAGTTCAGATACTGAAATAAGCAGTTTATCATTTTTCTGATCTACAAAAGTCAATTTCTTATTCCTAATCTCATTATTATAAATCAACTCGACATCCGAAAACCTAGCCACATTTTCATTCATGGTTTTTTGAATGCCAGGGTTAATTTCTTGCAGAACAGGAATAATTTGGTGACGAATCTTATTCCTTACAAAATCGGTTTGAGCATTGGTATAATCCTCTCGATAATTCAACCCATTCTCTTGAGCAAAAGCTTTTAATTCATCTCTTGAAAAAGGCATAAAGGG
>Ga0209272_10001793_pt1 | contig 12932 bp, 12 predicted proteins | sample tdDd002_FD_187125 | JGI IMG/M metagenome (GOLD analysis project Ga0209272, IMG submission 187125) | Marine sediment microbial communities from the Atlantic coast under amendment with organic carbon and nitrate - tdDd00.2 (SPAdes)... | ecosystem: Environmental > Aquatic > Marine > Coastal >... | reverse complement strand
TCAGAATTACAACGACTTAAAGGAAACTTGAATGGCGATCACATTTGATAGTGCTCTAGGCGTTCACCCAGACGCACTTAACTTCCGTGTTCAGCGTACCAAAGTACTCGCCAGTAACCTAGCAAATGTTGATACCCCGGGATACCTGGCAAAAGATTTAAGTTTTACCACTGTTATGAGCCAAATGAGCGCTGGGGGTGTAAACAAGCCGATTCCAAAGTTTCAGGTTCAAACACAGTACACGGTGCCGTACCAAAATAGTAAAGATGGGAATACGGTGGAACTTGGTGTAGAGCAGGCAAAGTTCACCCAAAACAATATGGACTTTCAAACCAGTTTGACGTTTCTGAATATGAAATTTAACGGACTGGCGAAGGCAATTGAAGGACGTTAAATATGTCATTTACTGATATTTACTCAATCACTGGCTCGGCGATGAATGCACAGACCGTGCGATTGAATACCGTTGCGAGTAACTTGGCGAATGCGGATGCGGTGTCCGCTAACCCAAATGATGCTTATAAAGCACTAAAACCTGTTTTTGCCACGGTTTACAACAAAACTCAAATGGCAACAGAAAACGGTGCGTACCCGAATGCAGAAGTGCGTGTTGTTGACGTCGTTCAAAGTGCTGGCCAGGCAGAAAAGCGATTTGAACCTCATAACCCTCTAGCAAATGACGAAGGTTACGTCTACTACCCTGATATTGATGTTGTGGCAGAAATGGCAGATATGATGTCTGCAACGCGTAGTTTTGAAACTAACGTTGAAGTTCTTGCCAATGTGAAAAGCATGCAACAAGGTTTGCTTAAGCTAGGGCAGGGTAGTTAATGAGTCTTGCACAATATACTGCACTATCCGCAGACACTCCCGTGTCATTGGCTTCAAATGACACTCCTGCTGTTGCTAACAACCCTAGGGACACAAGCAATCCTGCTTCATTAGAGAATGAGTTTATTACTCTGATGGTCGCGCAAATTCAAAACCAAGACCCTCTTAATCCATTGGACGGAACCGAATATGTGGGCCAGCTAGCACAATTCTCGCAAGTTCAGAGTATGGAGAACATGTCCGGCCTGATGCAAAACAGCATGGTATTGCTCGATAACATGCAGGTGCTATCTACCGCTGGTTTGGTAGGCCAAACAGTTTATGTCTCTTCAAACGAGTTTGAGCTTAATGATGGCGTGCAAAGCGGACGGATTGAGTTAGGTCATGCATCGAATCAAGTCACGCTTGTCGTTAAAGATGAGTATGGTCAAAAAACAAAAGTGCCACTTGGTGCACATGCTGCTGGGGACGTGGACTTTTCTATAGATCCAGAAAAGCTCGGTTTAAAGCCAGGCAAATATTCGGTCTCAGTTGAAGTGGAAGAAGGTCAGGCTAGCCCAAATGTTTTGCTAGCAGGAAAAGTCGAACAGGTGCGCATCCCAAGTACTGGTGGCGCAGCTCTAGTTAAAGTTGACGGTGTCGGTAGCGTCCCGTTTTATCAAATCTCTCAGTTTGGTGCTTAACCCAATAAGGAAAATATAGGTCAGTTATGAGCTTTAATATTGCACTAAGTGGCTTAAATGCTACTAACTCGGAATTGAATACGATCAGTAACAACATTGCGAATGCATCGACATTCGGTTTTAAGGGGGCTCGAACCGAGTTCTCATCAGTATACAGTGGTATGCAAGCTAGTGGCGTTGAAGTGGCATCAATTTCGCAGAACTTTGATAAGAACGGCACAGTGACCAGTACAGGCCGTGCAATGGATCTTGCTATAAATGGTAATGGTTTCTTTGTGACTAAAGACCTTTCTGGGCAAACGCTGTACACTCGCGCCGGTATTTTTGCTCCCGATAAAAACAATTATGTTGTCGCTAACAACGGTGCAAAGCTGCAAGGTTACAGTGTCGATAGTAATAACCAGCTTATGTCAGGTACTGTTGGTGACATCAAAATTTCTAACGCTTCTTTGGGCGCAAAAGCGACTGATAAAATGGATTTTGTTGCTAACTTTGATGCGACTTCTCCAGTTATTACCGCGGCCTTCGATTCAAAAGATCCCAAGACTTTCAGTTCTTCGTACACAACAAAAGTACATGACTCGTTGGGTAACTCCCACACAGTAACTCAGTACTTTACTAAAACCGCGGATAATACGTGGCAAGTGAACATTCAAGTTGATGGTGGCTCGACAGCTTTGACTGCTCCCACCACGGCGCAGACGGTTACTTTTGACACTGAAGGTAAATTAGCAACACCTACCGCTCCTTTCAATATTGCATTCAAAGCTCCTGGTGCACAGGATATGAGCATCGATGTTGACTTAGCAGGTACAACTCAGTTTGGTGCGGCTTTTGGCGTAAGCACAAACAACCCTAATGGGTATGCATCAGGTGAATTAACAGGTGTTCGTGTTGAAGATAATGGTGAGGTTTACGCAACTTACACGAATGGACAGTCTCTTCTACAAGGCCAAGTGGTTCTGGCTGATTTTGCAAGCCCTCAAGATCTAAACAAGGTTAGTGGCACTGCTTGGACTCAAAGCTTTGGCTCAGGCTCTCCTGCGATTGGTGTTCCTGGTACAGGTGTTCTTGGTAGTTTAACTCCTGGTGCCTTGGAGGGTTCAAATGTCGATTTGACTAACGAGTTAGTGAGCTTAATGACGGCTCAACGCAACTATCAAGCAAATGCAAAGACCATTTCGACCAGTGACAAGCTGACTCAAGCCTTATTTAACGCTGTTTAACGAGGTCTGATATGGATAGCTTGTTATTTACTGCGACATCGGGAGCTAGCCGAGTACTAAAAGCTCAGCATGTACGCTCCAACAACTTATCAAATGCTGATACTGCAGGTTTTCGTGCAGATATGGAAAGAGTGCAGAGTGTTCCAGTGCAAGGCGCTGGTTTTGACGGTCGAACAATGGTCGTCACTAACTCTGCTTCAACTCGTTTTGATGCCGGAGACTTGATTAAAACAGGTCGTCCACTTGATATCGCAGTTCGAGGAGATGGCTTTTTTGCTGTTGAAACTCCTGGCGGTGAAGAAGCTTATACCCGAGCGGGTAATATCAAAGTCGACACTTTTGGTGCTATGAGTATCAATGGCTTTCCTTTGCTCGGCGAAAACGGTCCTCTCGTGTTGCCTGACTATCAAAAAGTAGAAATCAGTGAACGAGGAAGAGTGTCAGTTACACCACCAGGTGGTGGTGCTGAACTAGAAGTTGGCACTCTGAAAATGGTAAATCCACCGCAAGGGCAGTTACAGAAAGAGAGTGACAGCCTTTTGCACAATGTTGACGGTGGCCCATTCCCAGTCGATGAAACGGTACAAATCGCCCCTGAACATCTAGAAGGTAGCAACGTGTCTGCGATTGATGAATTACTTAATGTCATGTCATTGACGCGAAACTTTGAAATGCAAGTTCGCATGATGAAAACCGCTGAAACTCTAGCTCAGGCCGGCAACAAATTAATGGCGGCGAGATAAATTCGCCTCCCAAGGAGATAAGCAATGCACTCTGCATTATGGGTAAGTAAAACAGGCATGGCAGCCCAAGATACCAAAATGACTGCCATCTCGAACAACCTTGCAAACGTCAACACAGTCGGCTTTAAGCGTGACCGAGTTGTGTTTGAAGACTTGTTCTACAGTATTCAACGCCAGCCAGGTGCACAAGTTGACCAAGTTAACGAGCTACCAAGTGGTGTTCAATTGGGTTCTGGTGTTCGTGTTGTGGGCACACAAAAAGTGTTTACTCAGGGCAACACGCAGAATACTAACCAGCAATTTGATCTAGCGGTTATGGGACAAGGCTTTTTCCAGATCGAAAACTCTGATGGCCAAATCATGTACACCAGAAATGGTCAATTCCATATCAACTCTGAAGGTTTGATGGTGAATAGCCAAGGTTTGCCGTTAGAGCCACAAATTCAGATTCCAGACAATGCCGCGGCTATTTCGGTCGGTGTTGATGGCACAGTGACCTCTGTAAGCGCTAATGATCCAACGCCTCAGCAACTTGGTCAAATTACACTGGCGAAGTTTATTAACCCTGCTGGTCTAGAAGCGGTCGGCGGAAACCTGTTCAAAGAAACAGAAGCAAGTGGTGCTGCTGATGAACTCGTTGCCGGTGAAGATGGTGTTGGTAGCATTAAGCAAGGTGCATTAGAAGGCTCTAACGTACAAGTGGTTGAAGAAATGGTTGATATGATCACTACACAACGTGCTTACGAAATGAACGCTAAAGTTGTATCTGCTGCTGATGACATGCTGAAGTTTGTCGCACAATCAATGTAAGTAATGTGGTGATGATGAAAGACAAAGCAATAAAAACGCTTTCCCAAGCTTGGGTCTTAATCGCGGTGTTGTTAGTTGGCTGTGCTGGAAGGCAGGAATTTGTACCTCCCTCTCCAGACAGTGAAGAGTATGCGCCGCCAAAATTAGACTACACGTTACCAGAAGCGAAGTCCGGTAGTCTTTATCGTCACCAATATACGATGACGCTTTTCCAAGATCGTCGTGCTTATCGTGTCGGGGATATTCTTACGGTTCTTTTGTCTGAAGAAACGGAGTCGAGCAAAAAGGCTGGCACTCAATTTGGTAAGAAGTCTGGCGTTAATTTTGCTGCCCCGACAATAGGCACTCAAACTATTGATGAGTTGGGTGTCAGCATTGATGGAAGCCGAAGTTTTGATGGCAGTGCTTCTAGCTCTCAAGGTAATAAACTGCAAGGGGCAATTACCGTTACAGTTCATGAAGTATTACCAAATGGTGTGCTTCGAATTAGCGGTGAAAAGTGGTTACGACTCAATCAAGGTGACGAGTTTATTCGTTTGAGCGGTATTATCCGGGTTGATGATATCAGCCGAAATAACCAAGTGTCATCTCAGAGAATCGGTGACGCACGAATCACATACTCAGGCCGTGGCGCATTGGCTGATAGCAATGCTGCGGGTTGGTTGACTCAGTTCTTTAATAGCCCTTGGGTACCATTCTAATGAAACAACACAGAGCCTTTTTATCTTCACTCCTAATGGTGTTGTCTTTAGGAGTTGTCACTACGACTCAAGCGGAAACAGAAATTAATTTGATGGATTTGGTGGATGTGCAAGGCATACGTCAAAACCAATTGGTGGGTTATGGCCTAGTGGTTGGCCTCAATGGGCAAGGTGACCGTAACCAAGTTAAATTTACCTCCCAATCAATCACGAATATGTTGCGCCAATTTGGAGTACAAATTGATGACAGCATGAACCCCAAACTAAAAAACGTCGCATCAGTGAGTGTGACGGCATCGGTAGACCCAATGGCTGGCCCAGGTCAAACCTTAGATGTAGTTATCTCGTCTATAGGCGATGCTAAGAGCCTACGAGGTGGCACCCTACTATTGACGCCACTACGCGGCATTGATGGTGAGGTTTACGCGGTCGCGCAGGGGAATGTTGTGGTAGGCGGGTTGTCAGCTGAGGGAAAAAGTGGCTCCAAAATCAACATTAATATTCCAACGGCGGGTCGTATTCCTAACGGTGCAACGCTGGAGCGAGAGATTGCTACTGATTTCAATGAACGTGAAGAGATTACCCTCAATCTACGCAAACCAAGTTTTACTACAGCGAAAAACATAGCTCGCGAAATCAATAGTACTTTTGGTCCTAATGTCGCGAAAGCTATTAGTAAGGCGCGAGTGGAAATGCGTGCGCCTATGGATACTCAGCAACGTGTAGTCATGATGTCCATGTTGGAAGAAATGAGTGTTGTAGAGGGAAGAAAGCCAGCTCGAATCGTCTTCAATTCACGTACTGGTACTGTTGTGATTGGTAAGAACGTCAAGGTGGGTGAAGCTGCTGTCAGTCATGGCAACCTCACAGTACGTATTTCAGAATCACAGCAAGTGAGCCAACCAAATGCGTTTGCTGATGGTGAAACTAAAGTGGTTGATCAAACTCAAATCGACATTGATGAAGAGCAAGCTCAAATGGTGATTTGGCCTCCGGGCACTGAATTGAACACGATTGTTAACGCTGTAAATAGCCTAGGTGCTACGCCAACTGATTTGATGTCAATTTTACAGGCCCTAAATGAAGCGGGTGCACTCAATGCCGAGCTAGTCGTCATCTAAGGGGAATCAAAATGAAGTTAGATAATGACCAAAATCAACTATCGAATGTACTGTATCACGACAATAGTGCGCTAAACAAAATCAAAAATAGTCATGATGATGAAGCGACGCTTGAAGCGGTAGCAGGCCAGTTTGAAGCCATGTTCCTGCAAATGGTACTGCGTCAAATGCGCAGCAGTAGCGACGTTATAGCAGATAAAGACAGTCCTTTTTCAAGTCAGCAGCAAGGGGTTTTTCGAGACATGTACGATGGCCAACTCGCCATTGAACTAGCGAAAAAACAAAACTCAGGCATCGCAAATATGTTAGTGCAACAATTGAGCCCTTCAATGCGCGAAGTTGAACTCAGAGGGGCGTTAGCGGTTGGCTCTGCAAATGATATTAAGTTCCAAACGATGGGATTGAAAGAAGCGGAATCTACATCACAACTTTATCAAGATGGTGCCCTAAAAATGGATGATGCTCTTAATTCTTCAACTGAAGCGGTCGCCTCAGTAAGACAAGTACTAAGTGAGGCTGGGATGACAACGGCGTTTTCTCAGCCACTTAATCGAAAAGTGGAGCTGTAGATGAACCTGGTTAATATTGCACTATCAGGCTTAAATGCAAACAGAGTTGCACTGGATGTGACTGCTCAAAACGTTGCCAATATTAATACTCCTGGCTACAGTCGTCAGCAAGCGGTTAATGCGTCAGTCGGCGCGGGAGCCTATGATCGTCTCAGCCCGGGAGCTGGTGTTGAAGTAACGAGCATCCGACGTGTTGCGGATCAGTTTTTAGTGAAACAGACTTGGTCCACCAATAGTTTGGCAGGCTACGCTTCAAACTATACGGTTAGTATGAGTTTGTTAGAGAATACGTTATCTGCAGATGGCTTTAGCGTTTCAGCAGGCTTAGATACATTATTTGCTTCATTGAATGATGCGACAGTAAAACCTGAGTCTATCCCATACCGCCAGCAGATCATTAATGAATCGGAAGCGCTTTCGCGTCGTTTTAATACCTTGACTGAGTCACTGCATAATCAACATAAAGATATGAGTGATCAACGAACCGCGGCGACGTCACATGCGAATAGCCTACTTAGTAACATCGCACAAGTTAACAAGCAGATCACTGAAATGCAGGGAACCGGAGGGAATCCTGCACACCTTATGGATGCTAGGGATTCTCTGATTGGTGAACTATCACAAGTGATCGAAGTAAAGACCACGAATCAACCTGATGGCACAATCCAAGTTACGTTAGCCTCCGGACAGCCCCTAGTCATGGGGTCTGAAGCAGGGAAGATCAAATCCACGCCAGATCCAGCAGATCCTTATATGGCGACTTTGAATGTTGAATTTGGGAAGCAAGACTTTGCTGTATCAGGAGCCGTAGGCGGCAAGCTAGGTGCCATTACGGATTACCAAAATGATGTATTAAAGCCAAATTTAGTGGCTCTCGATGATATGGCGAAATCTCTGGCCGATGAATTTAATACGATCTTGGCTACAGGAAAGGACTTGAATGGCAACGCGGGTAAGCCCCTCTTTAGTTATGACCCAGCCAACCCTTCCGCTAGTCTAACTGTTACAGATATTCAGCCAGATGAGTTGGCGTTCTCTAGTGATGGAACACCAGGTAATTCAGATGTGTTGAGTAGCGTCATAGAGCTGAGTAACAAGCCCGTTGCTATCACTGGCTACGGTTCTTTAAGTTTAAATGATGCGTTTACAGCTATGGTTGGTGAGACTGCTATTAAAGCTCGCCAAGCAAGTGCAGACTTTGATGCCAAACTAACGGTAAACAAACAGGCTCATGCTGCACGAGATAATGTGAGCGCAGTAAACAGTGATGAAGAAGCCGCAAACCTAATGACATTTGCCAATGCTCACAATGCCAATATGAAAGTGATTAGCACGGCAAATGAGCTTTTCGACTCCGTATTGCAGTTATTCTAGAAAGGAAGTAATGATGCGAATTAGTGACAGTCAGTTTAGTCAAATGATGTTACAAAGCCTGCAAGGTAATAATGCGGGCCTCGGCAAAGTGCTGCAACAAATGTCGACAAGCGAGCGTTTGACAAAAATATCAGATGACCCGATGGCTTCGATTAAATTGCTTAATCTTGAGCGAGAAGGTAGCGCTATTAACCAATATCAATCCAATATTGCTAACGTCAAAACCACTCTTTCTAGTCAAGAAACGCACTTAGATTCGGTGAATGAGAGCTTAAAAAGTATTCGTGATCTTGTATTGTGGGGAGCGAACGGTTCACTAACGGATGCTGACCGTGATGGCATGATTACGGAGCTTAAGAGTTTACGAGATTCCGTTGAGTCATCATTTAACTCTCAAGATGAAGAAGGTCATTATCTGTTCTCAGGGACGAAGACAGATACTCCAGCAATTAACAGTGCTGGTGGTACTTATGTTGTCGATGGTAACGGTGATAAGCGTGTTGTGACCGTTGCCAAGGGCGTTACAATGGAATCGAATATGACCGCCAAGGACATACTAGAGCTGGGCGGTGGTAATAATGTACTCAACCAAATTGATGCACTAATTGCGGAATTTGAGACTCCGAGTCCTAATTTTAGAGCAACAGTAGACGCAACACTTCAAGTCATAGATGATACTTCTGCCAATGTTCTAGGAGCAATGACAGAGATTGGTGGTCGTCACAACAATTTAGACCTCCTTGATAGCGCTCACGGAGAGAATAAACTGTTTGTCGATAAAGTGAGCAGTGACCTTTCCGCGTTAGATTATGGTGAGGCTTCTGTGCGTTTGAGTAACTATCTTGCAGCTTTACAAGCGACCCAAGCGAGTTACGTGAAGATCAACGATCTTAATTTATTTGACCGTCTATAAGGTTAGGAAGTTTTTTTATGGTAATGAGCACAGTAGAGGTTAGGCCGCATAGTATTCGACTAGGTGGTCAAGAGCAGACCTCTATCATGCCAACTCGGTCAGCGGACTCTAGCAGTAAGATAACACCGCGACCACAACCCTCTCAGGCTGGCACGACGTCAGCCTATTCTGTTTCTGGGGTACTACTGACCCAAGGGCAACAACAAGCGACGTCGGTGCAAATTGCGTCTAAGTCTTTGCAAGTTATTGGCAAAGAGCTTACAGCGATTAAGCGACAGATGTCGCAAGCCTTGAATGTCGGAGCTCAAAATGTTTCGGGCTTACAGGATAACTTAAGTCGTTCAAAACAGAATTTACATATCGCTCTAGAACAAGCTAGGTTTGACGGTAAAAAAGTAGTAGACAATGAGCTCAATTTAAAGCTTGATCGAGCTGATATTCGTCGTTTTTCAATTCCAGGGCTAAATGTTCATAGATTGAGTGAAAAGCCAGAGCAGATTCGTTTAGACTTTCCTCAAGGCCAGTCGGTGATGATTCAATTCGATGGGCAAGCTGATGGGAACCGTACAGTAAAAATGCTCGATCGCAGTTTAATCGCTATGGGCATGCGTGCATCGCTCGCCGAAGATGGAACTATCTTATTCGAGGCTAGAGAGGGAGCATATAGCCAAATGCAACAGCGTGTGTTTGTTACTGGTGAGGGGCACCGTTTCCCTGCAGGACAGGCAAATACGTTGAGTTTAAAAGCTGAGCCTGATGGTATAACAGAGCTAAGTTTTGATTTGGGTTCACGCGATGGCATCAAACAGTCTATTGCTAAGGTTAATAAGCACCTGCAACACGTACATAGCAGTTTGGATCAAGCTAAGTCATTTCATGGCGAGCTTCAAACCCAGATGCAGTCGATCCAAAGCCAGGCAAAAGTACTGCCAGTGGACAAAGTAAACAGTACATTAGATAGCTTTTTAGCATCATCTGATCAATTTACATCAACTTTCCAAGCACTTAATGCACAAGCAAATGTGCGTCGGCATACTGTAGTGGCACTGTTGAAATAACCTATCAAGAGTACAGCAAGATTCCCTTCTCGGTTTTATGTGTGATTTCAAAAATTAGAAAAGAGTTGGGTATCACCTTTCTAGATCGTTATTAAAAGAGATTATAGCCCTTTCGTTCATCTGTTCTGGAATGACGGTTGTGGCGTGTATTTTGTTTTATATTTTTCATCCGCTCAATGTTCTTGTGGGTCATTCCCGACATCGACAAAGGAGCGGAGTCGGGAATCTCTTTCTTATATTAAACTCTATTCCACGTGCTCGACAGGCTCTGCGACCGAACGGTGGAGTTTTTGGAATAACCATCCTAATCCAATTAGTGATGCACCTAGGCCCAAGAAGCTGATCGCACGCCAGAAGCCATCCAATGAGCGAACATCCCACAAGAACACCTTAAGCGCGACGCAAGCCAACACGGCTAGGCCAATGCGTTGAATCGTCATTGCTTTGCGTGTTGCGCCAACCCAAGTCAATAAGCCGCCGGCAATCAAACCAGCAATTGAGTAAGTAAACAGCTCTGCCATGCCGGTCGGTTGCGCTAGCGTCATAGAGATAGGTTGCCAGAACTGGCGAATCGACATACCTAGCCAAATGGCTGCCAAGATTAGGCCAAAGTTGGCGACCACAGGGCGAGGGATCTGCAATGTGTTCCAACGCTTGTAAGTGGTTACTAGCAAAACAATCGCAGGCAACAACCAGCCAAGAGACAGCATGTTGAACACAGGCATGGATTCAGCGGAAACATTATTGACCATCAACGGTGATTCAAGGCTATTGAGCAACATCATCAGCACAACAAAAGCGCCCCAAAGTAGATAGCTGTATGCTTGATAGACGCGTTCTAGTTGCTGCGCAAACTGGCTGCGATAGCTGTAAACCAACCCCATCACTAATGCTTGGTTAGCAAACACAATCGCCGAAGTGAAATCGATGTAGCCTAGGTAGCCGTATTGTCCCGTCAGCCAGTAGTTGGTTTGGGTGAACACCGCCATCAAGAACACGTGTAAGAACGCCCCTTCAAACCAATTGGCAAGTTCTGTATCTGAGCGATGTAACACAGTGCGAGCGTAAGCAAGAATCACCAAAGAAGGCAGGTAACTGATCAGCACCCAAGCCCAGTGTCCCGCATTGACAGGCTGCCACTCTGGAATAAACGGTAACAGCGTTAGACGTACGACTAAGATGCCCATGGCGACTTTCACTGCCCAACTCGCAGGGCGGAAAACATTGGCTTGAGTCTGCATCGCCATAACCGCCACTTGAATCGAAATCGCTGTCGTGAGCCATGTGTCATTCAGCCAAACGAAAGCCGTTCCGGCAATGATGGCATGCATGATGGCAGAGCATTCCAGTGCCAGCGCTTTGAACCTTTGTCCAAGTAAGGCGTAGTAGGCCGCAATTACGGCGGTGAAGAGTGTCCAACCTAAAACATGACCGCTCATGAATTCGTAGGTGTAGAGCAGGGTAATCAAGGTCATCGCTGGGGCAAGTACAAGGAAGAGAATACCTGTTAGTTGAGAGCGGTCACCTGCCAGTGTCTGGAATAATGTTCGTAGTGCAATCAACGTAATACTAATGCCGAGCGCGAGCAGTACTGGCGTTTGTCCTTCAGCCATGTAGATAGATTCAAGCGCAATCGAAAGCAGCATGATCGCGGTATAAGGCACCAATATCGATGGTAAATAGACTCTTAATGACCAAGTTTTACGAATGGCGGGTAGCCAAATCATGGCAGTAAAAAAGGCATAGAAGTAAATCATCTCAGCGGTATCAACGCTAGACATGCGAGCTAATGCCGACAGCACTAATAATGTCATCGCGAGAGCAATACCTGTCGGTGGATGCGTCCATCTGCCTTGGCAATGACGGTAACGCGGTTTGAGCATCCAACCCATTCTTGGCACCACAAACAGCAGGTACAAACTCAGAGAAAGGAAGATTGCAAGCCATGAGAAAAGTTGTTCTATTGGCATGCTCTCAATCAGCAACAACATCCACAAAACATGAGGCACGGTAATCGATGGTGAAATCCAAGCGTGTCGGATCTTTTGCATCAGTAGCGTCGCGGCAACTGAAATTGCAGTGATGTAGCCAGCGAGTAAGTAATAGTTGGGCTCTGCACCGCCAATCCAAAGTGGTGCTGAATAACCACCGATTAAGCCGAGCACGGCCATCAAAGGCCCTTGTCGTAGAGAAAGCGCTAAGCTCGAAAATGCCGCGCCCGCCAAGATAACCAGTGATGCACTTGGCGATAAGAGCTGATAGAAGACAAACGCAAAGATCACCGTACAGTAGATGCCAGTTAACCCTGTTCCCGTAATGGCGGCAGGAACGTAAGTAAAGCCTTTGGCTCGTCCTGCTCGGTCTGGGGATTTCTGCTCGCGGCGATGGAACCATTCACCTGCTATCACAGTAGCAAGAGAGATGGAGAATGCGATGACCACGCGCATGATTGGTGAAAACTCAATGTGACTGCCAATCACTTGTACAAGATAACCACCACCAATCAACATGGCGAGCGCGCCAACCCAAACCAACCAGTTTTCTTGGATGTTGGTCAGCAGCTTATTGGCTTGTTTCTCAAACACGGATTCACTGCTCTGAGCCAGCTCACCGATATGAACTTCATCGGCTGAAGGGAGGCTCGGTTCAACAATTGGCTGTGGCGTTTGTTTTGCAGCTAGAGGGGCACCTTCCGACTTAGACTCCGGTGCAGGCGTTGGTTTATTGGGTTGTGTAGCGTTTTCAGTTGGCGTTGGAACATGTTGTGACTGAGGATCATCGTGTTGCTCAGGTTTAAAAGTCGGCGATGCGCCTTTCTCAAACCAACGCGCACGAAGCTCTGCCAGCTCTTTATGAAGCTGAGACACTTCGTCCTCTAGCCTCGATATTCGACTGACAGCTTT
>Ga0209272_10001791_pt1 | contig 12946 bp, 6 predicted proteins | sample tdDd002_FD_187125 | JGI IMG/M metagenome (GOLD analysis project Ga0209272, IMG submission 187125) | Marine sediment microbial communities from the Atlantic coast under amendment with organic carbon and nitrate - tdDd00.2 (SPAdes)... | ecosystem: Environmental > Aquatic > Marine > Coastal >... | reverse complement strand
AAGTCCTTTGTTTTTCATATTCTCAAGAGCATCGGTCAATTGATACTCTCCATTCACAACAACCTTATTATCTAACAAGTATTGTAGTTCCGATTTCAGATTTGCACCATCTTTAAAGTAGTAAATACCAATAATAGCAAGGTCTGAAACGAATTCTTGTGGCTTCTCAACAAAGTCTGTAATACGATTGTTATCGTCCATTTTAATCACACCAAATGCAGAAGGATCCTCAACTTGTTGCACCCAAATAACAGAATCAGCCTGATTATCTAAAACAAAATCAGCCTTAAATAAAGTGTCAGCAAATGCAACAACAACCTTACCTTCAAGAGAATCTGCAGCACAGTGAATAGCATGAGCCGTACCCAAAGCTTCAGTCTGATAATAGATACTTGACTTAGCATTCAAATCAGAAGCGATCTCCTTTAATTGATTCTCAACTTCATCACCAAAGTGACCAATGATATATGCAATTTCTTCAATTTCTTCTCCAGAAACCTTTGCAATCTCTTCTAATAAACGTTGAACAATTGGTTTTCCTGCAATAGGAATTAGAGGTTTTGGCACCGTTAAAGTATGTGGGCGCATACGCTTACCCATTCCTGCCATTGGAACAATAATCTTCATATTCTATTTTAGTTTTTTTATAATGTCTTGATGATGCCAACTCCAAACCACACAAAACTGGAGTATTTTAAAGGCAGTATCAAAGTTACTGAATAAGTTCTAGTAAAATTGAGCATTAATATTTATTAACGCTTGGTTGATTAGTAATACGATTAATGATGGGCAATTAGTAATTTGAATAAGACTGAGAGACAGCTGAATTGCTAAATGGTTCAATTGTTAGACTGTTTAATGGAAAAATGACTAAATACATCACCATCCATTGACCGCGATCAAGGCGCCGCATCCCCACATCATCACATCCATTAATCAACACATTATTCTTTACCTGTATGTCCGAATCCACCTGCAGCACGCACTGTTTCTTCAAGCTCTTCAACCGCTTCCCATTCGACAGTAGCATGAGCTGCAACCACCATTTGGCAAATACGATCACCATCATTAATCTCTACCATCGAATTAGAAAGATTAGCTAAGATCACGCGAATTTCACCTCGGTAGTCAGCATCAATCGTTCCAGGCGTATTCAAAACAGTCACACCTTCCTTCAAAGCCATACCACTACGAGGACGGATTTGAGCTTCATAACCAGCAGGCAGTTCAATAAACAAGCCTGTAGGAATCAAAGTTCTCTCAAGAGGCTGTAACATTACAGTTTCGTTTATATTAGCTCTTAAATCCATTCCAGCTGATAAAGCCGTACTGTACTTTGGTAAATCGTGCTTCGATTTATTAATGATTTTAACTTTCATCTTTATATTTGTTTAGTTTTTATTTTTCTGTCTAGTTTACAACTTATTAGGTCGATGAACACAATTTTTTCAGATTGTCCTCTTATTCTCGACTCTCGGGATCAGCATAGCTGGCCTATCCTCTATTCTTTCTTAACACCTTCCACAACTTCTCCTTTTGAAAAACGACCACTAAAAATAGAATAATTAATGGAGTTTTAGCTAACATTTTGAGCCAATGGTTTTCGAACTGAATATAAGTGCTGGCAAAATAAAGCAACATACCTAAAACAAAATATAAGCCTATTCGTTTTAATTCATAAGGTATTGGATAATATTTCTGTCCCAAAATATAACTCGTTGTTGTCATCAAAACAGAGCAAACTAAAATGGCGATAGCCGCCCCATAATATCCAATTTGTGGAACTAATAAAACGTTTAGTATTAGAGTAACAGCAGCACCACCAAGTGCGATATAAGCTCCAAAACGAGTCCTGTCTGTCAGTTTATACCATAGGGATAGAGAAAAGAAAATACCCAAAAAGAAATTGGCTAAAAGGACTAATGGCACCACATCAAGTCCTGCATGATATTTCTTATCAATTAAGATTTTAACAATATCAAGATAAAACATGACACCCATGAATATTAATAGTCCAAAAATCACAAAATACTTCAGAACATCAGCATAAAGTTTCTTACTGTTTTCATCCTTGTTTTGTGAAAAAAAGAAGGGTTCAAATGCAAAACGGAAAGCCTGAATAAAGAGTGTCATAATAACAGCTAGTTTATAATTGGCTCCATAGATTCCTGTTTGAGACAGTGCCACTCCTGGATCAGAAATCAGTTTAGGCATCAGCATTTTATCACCATTCAAATTAATTTGAGCTGCAATACTAACAATGAGAATTGGAAAAGCATAGGAAAGAACTTTACGAAGAAGAACCTTATCAAAATGCCACTGAATCTTAATCAGATCAGGTAAAAGAAGAATCAAATTGAAAAAAGATGCCACAAACCAGGCAATGAAAATATAACCGATACCAACCTCTGGGTTCCAAATTCTGGTAATTCCCAATTCAGGGAACCAAGTATTAAGCTTTGGGCAAAGCAGCAGAAAAAAGAGGTTCAAGCCTAGATTGATTCCAATATTACAAAACTTAATAATTGCAAATCTCAAAGGTCGCTTCTCTTGACGTAACTTAGCAAAAGGCAAGGATGTAATAGCATCCAGAGCCAATGTCAAGGCTAAAAGAACAATATAATACGATCTATCCGCCACATTCAAAAATGATGAAATAGGATCAAGAAACAAGAAAATAATGGCAAGAAATACCAAACTAGTTGTCAGCACAGAGAAAAACGTGGTTGAATAAACTTTAGCCTTATAAGTTGCATCATTGGCAAATCTAAAATAGCCCGTTTCTAAGCCATATGTTAGCATAACCAGTGTTATAGCGACATAAGCCATTAAGTTGGTAACAATTCCATACTCCTCTGTCACAAAAAGAATGGTGTAAAGAGGAACCAATAACCAATTCAATAATCGTCCGAGTATAGAGCTTACGCCATAAATGGCCGTTTCGCCTGCTAGTTTTTTTAATGGATTCAAAATATCTTCTTTGGAGTTAAAATCATCTTTGTTCGTAAAAAGCAATGCCACTTTCAACCAAATCAAGAGTCTGAACCTGATTATCCTAAGAGCAAGCTTTACAAGAAGACAAATATAACGAAAATAAGGATTGAAGTCTATTGAAATGTTGAATTGAAAGAATGTCGCCGCTCCCCCTCTAAATTAAAGAGAAAATCAATTTTTATAATATTGTAGATGGAAACCAAAAACAAGAATTTTGTTCACTAAAAGAATCATTGTAGTGATCTAAAAATTGCTCCACGTGGAGCAAATCAATAAAAAGGAAGATAAAAAAGCCTCTTATTTTAATTCATTATAAATAACACCCCCACAAACGTTTTCGAGGACTGCCTAAAACGTTTGCGCTCTTATCTACCTGAAAATCACTTTCAAGAACCACATTTAATGCTCATCTTTGTGGTGTACGCGTTTAAGGAACGTTTATGTTAGTGTTTGTTGTTTAAGTATTTTGTGAGCATCCCGATTGGTAACCCCAATCGGGATGTTTCAATTTATACTCCTCCCATTTCCATCGAAAAAGGCTTTTTTTTATTACTCATACCTCAAACTCTCTACAGGATTTCTTGTTGCAGCTCGCCACGATTGAATTGAAACCGTCAGTAGCGCTATAAGCATAGCTATAAGTCCTGCCAGAACAAATATCCACCACGAAAGTTCTATTTTATAGGCAAAGTTTTGCAACCATTTATCCATGGCGTAATAGGCAACTGGACAGGCAATAATAAAAGCAATAGCAACCCATTTTATAAAATCCATATTAAGCATAGACATAACTTCAAAGGTTTTGGCCCCATTTACTTTGCGAATTCCGATCTCTTTTGTTTTTCTTGAAATGAGGTTTAAAACCATTCCTAGCAAGCCCATAATTGACAAAACAATGGCTAACAAAGAAAATGCACTGATCAACTTAACCTGCTGTTCTTCCTTTTTATAGAATTGTTTGACTTTTTCGGTTAGAGTATAAATATTTACAATCACATCAGGTGATAATTCTTTAAAAAATTGCTTGAGTTTTTTTCTTATTTCATCATTGTTGAGTCCAGTCGTTTTAATGGCAAGCAAACTCATATTTTGAGGATGTTGCTGAAGAATAACCATAGGCTGAATCTGAGAATGAAATGAATGACCGCTGAAATCCTTAACAATTCCTCGTATTTTAAAACCATTAAATGATTCACCCACTTTTAGATTATATTTCTTGGCCGCAGATTCGTTAAATATTATATTGTTTTTACGATACTTATTAAAGTCTTGTCCATCAATAAATTCGATTTTGAGAAGGTCCAACATTCCTTTTCCAGTTAATAAAGCATCAAATTGAACTTCATTGTCTTCATACATAAAACCAATTGATGCATTTGTCATGTTTGGAGGAATCAAAAGCGAACCTGCTGTAGATATAACTCCAGGTATTTTTTCAATTTCATTGGTAATTGACTGGTGTTGCTTGCTTAATTCAAGAGAGTTAAGCTCACAAATAATAACATTTTCAGTTTCAATATTTTTAGAACTTGTTTGAGCATAATGCAATTGTTTCTTAATTGTTAGAACACCAGTAACCAGAATAATAAAAATTGCAAAATGAATACTTAAAACGGAATTACTCCAGCCTTTCCTTTTTAAAGAATTCATTTTTATACCCTTAATCAGATCCACTGAAGATCGTTTTATAATAGTAAAACCGATTATAACCCCCGAAATTGACCCCGTTAGAATCACAACAAAAAACAAAACCAACCATGACTGCCATATCATAAAAACCTCCATACCTAGAGTACATTCAAGCGTCTCGTTTATAAAAGAAAATCCTATAAGAACAACCAATGATGCAGGAAGCAAACTAATGACTGAAAGAATATTTGATTCCAATAAAACCTGTTTTAGTATGGATTTAATAGAAGCACCCATAGCTTTTTGAATCCCAAAATCTTTCAGACGGTTCTCCATTCTTGATTTCGTCAGAAACACGTAGTTCACAACGGCAATCAGTAAAATAAATAAGGAAATGACAAGTAGATATTTCAATTGAGCTGGATTTCCTGTTCGGGTTTCGATTCTTCCATTTAAATCAGATGACTGTAAGTAGATATCAGATACAGGTTGTAAATCGTAATCCTGGCCCTTTCTCGTTTCATTAACAGTTCTGCTCTTATAGACTTGCATATAGCGCAAGACATTTTGAGGATCAGCCTTTTCATTTAAAAGAAGGTAGGTTTCAATTAAAAAATGATCCCAATCTTTAATATTTTGATGATCAGGCCCATAACCCTTTAGATATTTTCGACTACGTCCAAAGGATTCTTTCATTAAATCCAAATGACAAATGAAATTGGGATATAATCTGGAATTTTGAGGGAAATCCTCAAACACACCGCAAACTGTTAATGGTAAAAATTGATTATTGATTTTCACATGAAGGATTTGATTAATAGGATTATCCTCATTAAAATACTTATTGGCTGTCGAAACAGAAATACAAATTTCTCTTTCGGATCGGGAGGCGTGTCCTTGGATAATCCTAATACCTAAACAAGAAAAGAGAGAAGTATCAGCATAAGCAAAGCGTTTATCTTTCACCAAATCATGATGAGAATTTTTTAACTCCACATCCGAGTCCTGAGCATATCTGAAATAATTGTCTACAAGAGGTATTTCCTCTTTTATTGCATAGCCCAGAGGGTAAGAGGTGCTACTTTCAGAACCTTGCAAAACCCGATACAAATTCTCTTTTTGGGGAATAAAACTATCAAAGGAACTTTCATGAATGAAAAGTAAACTCAATAGAAAAACACAACCAAGCCCTATACCCAACCCAAGTATACTAATCAACGACTGGGTTTTACTTCCAAGGATGCTTCTAAAAGAAATTTTCACACTATGCAGAATATTCATTTACATATTATTTAAGTCCCTAAGGATATTAATTTTATAATTACTCATACCTCAAACTTTCCACGGGATTTCTTCTTGCAGCTCTATAAGATTGGAGCGAAACCGTTAGTAAGGCGATACCCAAAGCAATGATTCCTGCCAAAGCGAATATCCACCAAGAAAGTTCTGTTTTGTAAGCAAAGTTCTGGAGCCATTTATTCATAGCATACCAGGCAACAGGGCAAACAATTACAAATGCCAGTAATACCGACTTTAGAAAACTTTTATTTAGCATCAGAATAATCTCATAGGTTTTAGCTCCATTTACTTTACGGATACCGATTTCTTTAGTGAGTCCTCGAATAGAAAGCCAAACCATTCCGAAAATGCCCAAAAGTGCAATCATTAATGCCAGTAGAGAAAAAACTGTCGTCATATTCTTGAGACGAATTTCTTGCTGATATTCAGTATTCAACATGTCATCAAAAAACTGGTAAGAAAAATCTCTCTGATCACGATGCTTTTGATAAACATTTCGAATGAAATCTAAAGTTTGTGAACGAAGAACAGGTGAAATTTTTATGTTCATTGTCATGATATTCTCAGGGGAATTCATGAGTACCAAGGGACCTATGCTATGATGTAAAGGTTGAAAGTTAAAATCTTTAACAACCCCTACGATAATTTTATCCTCTATTCTCTGACCTATAGGATCAGTGAATCCAAATAATTTCTCAGCCGTTTCATTTATAACTATCGGCAATGATATTTTGTGTGATTCCTCCTCATTTTCATTATTAGATTTCTTTTTAATCTCTTGCCAATAACTGTCATAATTCATTTTTAGGAATTGCCCTTTGAGTAGTTCCAACTGATAATTGCGGGCAAAATCTTCATCAACACAAATAAAAGATGAATAAACACTATCAATCGTACCTTGGTGATTCACTCTATAAACCCTTTCGCCTCCACAGTTAATGGGTGCGTAGGTACTTGCAGAAACGCTCAACACATTAGGATTACGCAGTAATTCATCCTTAAATGCTCCACTATGATACCATAAACCCGTTGGCACAACCACCATATTCTGGTAGTTTAAGCCCGTATCTGTGGATCTCATATAATTCAATTGTTTCACAAACATGCCAGAAACAATCATAGAGAAAATGGCAATACAAAACTGAATAATTACGAGGACACTGATAAATTTAGACTTTGTCCCTTTCGATTTCTCTTTTTTAAGGATACTTACAGGTTGCAATGAAGATAAATACAACGCAGGGTAAACACCACCAACTATTCCTGTTAAAACAATAATAACAAGTAAACTAAAAATGAACTTTAAAGATAATACCAAATGGAGTTCCTGACCTGTAAGATAATTAAACCATGGTAAAAGCAAGTGACTTAGTAGCAGCGCTAAAAAAGAAGCCAGGAAAGTTTGAATGAGAGAATTACCAATAAATTGAGTCAACAAATGAATTCGTTTAGCTCCATTTACTTTTTGTATACCAATCTCAACGGCTTGCTCAGAAGATCTCGCAATGCTAAGAATAGAAAAATTAAACATAGCCATCAAAAGCACAAGTAATGCCAATCCCGAAAATATCCAAACGTATTTGTATTGAGTTCGATTTTTATCAATGGAATTCGATTGATAATCAGAATGCAAATGAATATCTGCTAGAGGCTGAAATAATAATTTATCTACTCGATTTGTATATCGACTGACATGATTACTCACTCTCTCCAGAAAATGATCATCTATTTGAGCATTTTCAGAAAGTTTAATGTAAGTATGAACCCAATAAGATCTGTTCCATTGATGCAAGTTGTATCTATTCTTCCGTTCAGAAATCAGATAGCCAAAATCTATGTGACTTGAGGATGGAATTCCAACAACAGCTACCACAGTGAATATTTCCTTATCATATTTATCACTTATGACTTTCTTTCCTATGGCCGATTCTTTACCAAAAAGCTTGCGAGCTGTTTTTCGTGACAAAACAATATTATCAGGATCACTAAAAACTGATTTTGAATTACCTTCAAGGAATTTGAAGCCTTGAAAAACATCAAAAAAATCGCCGTTTACATAACACTGTCGAGCCTCAATTTTAACATCATTATCCTGCACATAAAGGGGGGAATCTTCAGATGAAAAAGACAGATAAGTTGCCGCTTCAATTTGTGGGTAGTCCTTTGCTAAAGTTTTCGCAATTGCTTGACAGGAACTGGCTGATTTTACAATTTCATCACCTTGTTTCGAGAGGTTAAGAACACGATAAATCTTATCATATTCAGGATGGAATTTGTCGTGATTAATTTCATTAAATACCCATAGGTATATTAGCAAACTAGCTAATATACCTACAGTAAATCCTACAAAAGTTATAGAGGATAAAATTGGTCTTTTGACAAGATTCCTTATGAGTAACTTAAGGGTATAGTTCATGCTTTATGGCTATTTTACAATCATGAGAATATCATCTTGATTTGAACACCTATTTGCAAATTGCGCAAGAGATTCTTTTTTTGCCAAAACCGACTTCGAATTCTTGAATTCTGAAGATTGAACATGATTTTTTAATTCCTTTCCCTTCAAAGAAACCATAATCTCGCCCCTTTTATTAATCATATACGCTTCGGGCCAAACTGCAAGCCCACCGTCAATATCATTTGGCAAAAGATCCGGGTAATAATTCGTAGGTTCAGCCTTTACAATTTCGAATTTCTGATCCTTTTTAGAATATAAGGCATGATATATTTTGACATCTTTTTTACGCCTATTTCGTGGACAATCATAATTATCTTTACTAAAGGTCATAAAAATATAATCCCTTGCATCTGCCCAACTCATTGGAATAATCTTACCATCAAGTTTAAGACCAGGATCTACACCAACCTGTTTACTTACTTTGTATTGACCCAGGTTTAACACATATTTAGGTTGTAAATAATTTGGCGGAATAACTTGAAAAATGGTATCGTTAAAATCAGTTCTTAGGAAAAAATCACCTCCTTTTTCATATTGAGTTCCAAAATCAGTTCCTCTCATTTGGCTCTTAGTATAATTCCTGACTTGTTCCAACTTTCTAAAACTAGCTAAAGTATCACCTTTAGAGCTTAAAATCCCAAGCATCTTATCATCATCCAATTTCGTGATATAGGTATTAATATCAGGGTTGAAAACATCAAACTCCTTATCGAAATTATCTATTGTAGACATGATCATACCATTGGGATAAAGAGGCTTTTCAGGCTTATTAATGCCATTATTAATATCCATACAGACTTTACCTAAGCCGGTTATCGCATTGGGATGTTCCGGATCAAATTGAGTATTTCCCGATATGTGTTGAGTGGAACAATCAAAATCCATAATTAAGTTTTGCCCAGTCAGGCTATTTCTATAGTTGTAGAAAAGATGATCTCCACGAGCCCATACATTATTTCGTCCTCCTTTGTGTGAATATTTACTACAATAAATACTAATTCTATTCTTGTCAACATCAAGCTTAATGCCCGTTAACTCATTTTTCACAACAAGCTGAATGTATTCACCTTTCTTTGAGTACAAGTGAATACCGTATAGATTAGATGCAACAATATAATTATCCATAAAATAATACTTTAACTTTAAGTCTTTCGCAATAGTTGTATCCGAAATGGCTTGCATACGTATGTATTCAATATCCTTAGCAACATTTGATAAACTTATATCTCGAATACTATCTAAATTATTGGCAATATCAATTACCATGGGTGGATTAGTAGGATCAACACTACGGTTTTCTTCAAATCGAAACCCCTTAGGAAGCATTGCTAGTGAATCAGTCAGTAATTTTTCCTGTTCCAATCGATTCTCTTCTTCTAAAGCAAGTTTGTCTTCTTCACTTAGAATCTTGTTAACCAATTTTTTCTCATCGGTTTTCATTTTATTATTCTGACAAGATCCCAGAACGGAAAATAGTAAAATTAAAATAAGGTAATTTTTCATATTCAAGATAAGTATATGTGTATAATTAGTGGTCAATATTTTTTATTCATACCTCAAACTCTCAACTGGATTCCTAGTGGCAGCTCTCCAAGACTGAAACGAAACGGTTAACAAGGCAATTCCCATAGCTATAAGCCCGGCTAAGGCAAAAATCCACCAGGATAGTTCAGTTTTATAAGCGAAGTTTTCGAGCCATTTGTACATGGCATAATAAGCGATTGGGCAGGCTATGATGAAAGCAATGGCAACCCATTTTAGGAAATCACCGTTAAGAATATGAAGTATTTCAACCGTTTTTGCTCCATTTACTTTGCGTATTCCAATTTCTTTAGTGTGGGTTTCAACAACAAAATAAGTTAAACTAATTAATCCAAGGCAGGATAAGAGTATGGAGATAATGGTAGCGTAATTTAAAATACGCTGAAACTGTCTCTCTTTTTGATATAAGGCTTCCCAGGATGCATCTAGATATTTAATTTCCAGAGGGAAATTTGGTGAAATGTTTTCCCAAACTTTATTAATTGAGCGAATACACCTTTCAGTTCCAGCAATACTGGATTGATTGATTTTAAAATAAATATACGCAGCAGTTTCCCCACAACTTCTAAAAGCAATTGGGCGAATGGCTGTATGCATGGATTCATGATTAAAATCTGCTACTTCAGCAATAATTTTTCTTGCTTTATCTCTATACCTAATTGTGGCATCTTCAGGCTTATCGATATTGAATTGTTTAAACGCTGTAGTATTAAAAATCCAATCTGCATTTTCTTCAGAGAATCGATTAAATTGCTTTCCCTGAACCAGATCAATTCCAAAAAAATCGAAGAAATTAGGACTTACATAAAGATTCGCAAAACCAATTTCTTGCTCCTTCCCCTTGTTAATCATGGTCAGTCCCCATGAGGAACCGTTGTAACCTATTGCAGCAGATGAATAGGTGAGATCAGCTATTTCGGGTATTCTCATGATTTCAGAGTTGAAGATCTTACAGCCTTTTTCTATTTGAGGATTGGTGGTGGCGTAGAGAATTTGTTCTCTGTTAAAACCAGGATCCAACTCACTCATATGATTCATTTGTTTGTTGATCAGCATAATTCCACATAGCAATACAATTGTAATGCTAAACTGAAAAATAAGTAAGGCATTTCTCAGATGATTTTGAGATTGGTTATTGGTAGTGTTTTTTAATAAAATTGTAGTTTTTTTCTTACCTAGCGTGAGTCCTGGAATAATACCAGTTAGCAAAAAAGTAAAAGCAAGTAGAGAAATAAATATAATCAGATTCGAACCAGTAAAAATCTCCAACAATGTAAATCGCGATTTAGTGATTTGATTTAAACCTACCAATAGAAAATCACTCAGAATAATTACAAGTAGACTGGTAATTAAAAGAACTAAAACCGATTCAGTAGCAAATAATTCAATTACTTTTCCTTTTTTACCACCCATTACCTTTAAAATACCAATATTTCTAAGGCGCTTTATTTTTTGTGCTGTAACCAGGTTGATATAATTGATACACGCTAGAAGAAGGATTAAAAGTCCTATAATTTGAATAATGTTTAGGGTAAGTTGGTTACCATGTTTTAAGATATAAACTCCCGGTAATTGACTGTATGATTTTGTAAATTTCTGAATTTCAAATTGGGTTTCTTCTTTATAAGATTCAGGAATATTTTCGGTTGAGATTTTTGTAAGTTTCTTATTTACAATGGTGGCATCAATATTAGATGGTATTTTTACAAAAGCACAATAGTTTTGTGCCCCCCAATTTGCCTCCAACCCTTTAAACCAAGAAAATCTTTGATGGGTTTCAAGCGATAATACTGCATCAAACTCCCACGAACAATGATGAGATAGATCTTTAATTACTGCACCTACATTAACAATTATATTTTGCAGTTGGGTTGAATTATAAACTAATTCTTTTCCAATTGGATTTTCATTACCAAAAATCTTTTTAGCCACAGATTGGGTCAATACAATTTTATCTGCTGAGTTTAACGCAATCTCAGGATCACCATAAACAGCTTCAAATTGAAACACTTTAAAAAAGCAAGAATCAACCATTAGCAGATTTTTCAATTTAAAATTTGCCTCTCCCAACTTTAACAAATTTTGATCAGACCATGTATGCCTTGCAAATGTAATAGCTTCTATTTCTGGCATTTCAGCTCTAACATGTCGAACCATGGCACTAGAAACATCAGGATCTTTTCCATTTAAAAGAGTATATGTGTGTTCAATTTCAGGAATTTCCTGATCCATATTTTTCTCTTTGTTTACAAAGGCAAAAACCAATAAACTAATGGTAATCCCAATAACTAAACCACTAATATTTATAATGGAAACAAATTTATTCTTTAATAAATTTTTGATTGATATTTTAATGCTAAGTAGATTCATCCTTGTTTTTTTGTTCTAGATTTTAATCCTACAGAACCCTTTTCGTGCTATCTATTATGTTTGATCAACACTCAAGATTATTATGAGGATAATAAGAATACAACTGTCTAACAATAGACAGTCAGTGTCAATTATTTTGTTTACTCATATCTCAAACTTTCCACTGGATTCCTTGTGGCTGCTCTATACGATTGAAAAGAAACAGTAAACAGGGCAATTCCCATAGCTATAAACCCGGCTAAGGCAAAAATCCACCAGGATAGTTCAGTTTTATAAGCGAAGTTTTCGAGCCATTTGTGCATTGCAAACCACGCAAGAGGGCAGGCCAATACAAAGGCAATGATGACCCATTTCATAAAATCTAGGTTGATCATTCGAATTATTTCGATGGTTTTGGCTCCATTTACTTTACGAATGCCTATTTCTTTCCTTTTTGAGGATATAGCATTAAGTACCATACCCAACAAACCCATTACCGATAAGGCAATAGCAAGAAAAGAGAAAGCACTGATAATCTTCACTTGTTGTTCTTCTTTATAATAAAATTGTTTGATTTGATCTTGCAGAGAGTATGTCTTGATGATTTGATCTGGAGCAATTTTTTTGAAAAATTCTCCCAATTTCTTTTGAACACCCACATGACAACTCTCAGTC
>Ga0209272_10001788_pt1 | contig 12955 bp, 12 predicted proteins | sample tdDd002_FD_187125 | JGI IMG/M metagenome (GOLD analysis project Ga0209272, IMG submission 187125) | Marine sediment microbial communities from the Atlantic coast under amendment with organic carbon and nitrate - tdDd00.2 (SPAdes)... | ecosystem: Environmental > Aquatic > Marine > Coastal >... | reverse complement strand
CAAAGGAACCAAGTTCGTATTTACAATTGGTTTCGATGCCATCAAATTGAACTATACCCAGTTAAAAGATGCAGAGGACAAGGCTAAAGAAGAAGGTGAAGAGGTTGAATCTCCACTACCAACTTTTATTAATTTTATGGTTGATAGCCTACACAACTCTTTTGCTTTGGTAAACAAGTACAATTACGATGGAGTGTGTTTCTCTTATGAGGGAAAAAGTATTCTTCACATGACGGAAATGGAGAAAGCGGAATACATGAGTTATCACAATGCCTTTATTGGTATTTTGAAGGACTGGAGCTCTAGAAATGAGGATAAAATGGTATTGTTCCAGGGAAAACCTCAGAATCTTTTAGACAAGAGTTTTCTGCCTGACTGTAAGTACATCATTATACCATGTGCTGATGCTGGTAACGGTTCAAAACTGACCTACAATATCTATGCTGCCGCTGTTGAAGGAGTGCCAACCGATAGATTTATTGTTGCAACAGAAACCATCTCTCTTGATCCGGCAGATGCAAAAACCGGATATTGGGCTGATGGCGAAACTCATTCACTTGAAGGAACTTCGCTATGGGTAGCAGCTGAACACGAAGGTTTTACTGTTGCAGGTATGGGTATTTATAATGTGAGTAATGATTTCTTTAGTTCAGAACGTGTATATCATTATACCAGAATGGCGATTGATAACATTAATCCATCACTTAAAAACTAAACTGAAATGAAACACTATATATTATATGCAGCTTTATTCTTGATGATTTTTTCATTTGGCTGCGATGGCTCGGATGATGATTTCGACAATAAAGTATATGTTAGTAGTTCTTCTAAAACCAGCGAATTATTGGTGAAAGCAGGAGTAAATGATGTTGAAAAAAACATTCAGGCTGCCATTGCGAAACCAAGCTTGCAGGATATTATTGTGAATTACAGCATCGATCCTGCTTTGGTAGCTACCTATAATTTGGCATTTTACGACAATGCAGTAATGCTACCTGCAGAAAACTATTCACTACCTGAAAACACAGTGACCATTACAGCAGGCAATGTTCTTTCGAAAGAAATAAAAGTTCTTTTTAAAGATTTGAGTCAATTGGATCGTGAGATTGTTTATGTATTGCCTGTGAGCATGGATAGTCAGGATATTGATGTATTGGAGAGTGCAAAAACTCTATACTATGTGATCAAAGGTGCTGCCTTAATTAATGTTGTAGCAGATATCGAGGAGAACTATTTAACCATTAACTGGACCAATCCTGATGTTTGCAACAACCTGTCGCAACTAACCATGGAAGCTTTGATTCGTGTTAGCAATTTCGATAGAATGATTAGCACCCTTATGGGTATCGAAGGACAATTCTTAATTCGTTTAGGTGATTCTGGATTTCCAAGCAATCAAATTCAGGTGGCAACAAATAGAGGGAATTTTCCTGATGGAGATTCTAACAAAGGATTACCAACCAACGAGTGGGTGCATATTGCATTAACCTACGATTCTGCAACAGGAGAAATGATTGTTTACGTGAATGGAAGCAAACAGTCTGAAACTACCAAATCTTTAGGAGAAGTGAACCTGGGTAAAGGTGGAACAAGTGGATTCTGTATTGGTCGTTCTTATGCTGATGAAAGATATCTTGCTGGCGAAATTTCGGAATGTAGAATTTGGAATATAGTTCGCACTAAGGAAGAAATTGCAGCCAATCCATATTATGTAGATCCAGCTTCGGAAGGCTTGGTTTCCTATTGGAAGTTTGATGATGAGTCAGCCTTATCGGTACAAGATCATACAGGAAATGGGAATAATGCAGTGGCAAATTCTACTTTACGATGGACTCCGGTTACACTACCTGCACCAGGCGAGTAATGGAATTGTTATTTAAAACTGAAAAATGATGAAACAAGCATGATTAAGATGATTATTAACAAACAAGACAATGATTGTTTTGATCATGCAGCTTCCATCTGCTAACTTAAAAAAGGTATAAACAGATGAAATATAATATATCATTCAAAAAAAATGTAATGCTTACTGCTTTTATAGCAGTAATGGGCATGTTTACTGCCTGCGATGATAGCATTGATGTGACAAGTGTTGATGAAAATCAGTACACTACAAGCACCGATGCCATTGGTTACATTGTAAACAACGAAGGAAAACGCGGAAATTCGTCAATTGAATTTCGTACTGAAGGTTCTGCAGATTTATTTCTAGGACTTTCAAAAAATGTGGAAAAGGATGTAACTGCAAAGCTAGTTTATCAGGCAGACGCATTGAAAGCCTATAACGAAACGAATAATACTGATTACGAATTGTTTCCACAGGAGTTGGTAACACTTGAACAAGCGTTTAGTGTAAAAAAAGGAAGTAAGAAATCGGAAAAAGTAGAGGTAAAGTTTAAGACTGGAGCTACACTTGTTGCGAATAAAACCTACGTTATTCCTTTGCAATCTGAATCTGCTGATGTTAAGTTATCGACAACAGATTCGAATTACTTTATTTTTATTAAGGATTTGACAAATGTACCAGATTGCAACAAGGCTACAGGAATGAAAATCATTCATTGTATGAGTGCTAATAATACCAATCCTTTAAACAATCTGAATTTTATTTTAAAGGATAGTAAAAAGCAGTTGTTTGATTGGGTGATCTTGTTCTCGTCGAATATTAATTACAATGCCGAAACAGGACGTGTGTACATTTACCACAACCCAAATTGTGAACACATTCTTAGCAATCGCGACAAATACATTAAGCCTTTACAGGATAGAGGTATTAAGGTGTTGTTAAGTGTCTTGGGGAATCACGATCGTTCTGGTATTAACAACTTGTCGGATGAGACAGCACGTGAATTTGCTCAGGAAATAAAAATGACCTGTGATGCTTATGGATTAGACGGTGTATTTTTCGATGATGAGTATTCATCTTATATAAATCCTGCTCCTGTAGGATTTGTTAGTCCATCTTCAGCTGCAGCAGCACGCTTATGCTATGAAACAAAACAGGCAATGCCCGACCGATTGGTAACCACTTATGTGTGGGCAGATTTATCTTCTTTGCCATCGGTTCAGGATGATGAGGGGAATGAGGTTGAGCCAGGTAATTTTGTGGATTGTGCCATTCATGATTATGGTAGAGGTTCCGATTTATCTTCTTCGTATCCAGGTTTGGATAAGGAGAATATGGGCTTGTATTCTCAAGAATTTGCTCAGGCGCGTTATGCTTATGAGTCAAATTTGGTAGAAATGCGTGATAATGGATACAAAAAACACATGATTTTTGTGATGGATCCTTTTGCAGATCATTTCTGGTTTGATAACGGAGGAAAAGGTTCTCAAAAAGAAGCTTTAGAGAAAATGACCAAAACCTTCTTTGGTGAAGATTTGATGGTTGTAGACCGCGATGGAAATGAAGTTACGGAATACGATAAAAACAAATTCCCAAATCAGTTTTATAAAAAGGATTGGTAGACATTGAACTTAAAGGTGAATAATATGAAAATTTTAAATAAACTATTCGTATTGCTAATAATGGTTCTGCCTTTGGGCTTTACCGCTTGCGATGACGACGACGATAATGATATTCTGCCAACAGAAGAGGTTCCGGAATTGATTCTTGAGAAATCTACGGTAGATGTGAAAGTTGACAATACCGGCGCTGTAAAAATTACTCAGGGAGGTGGGGAATACCATGCTTTCTCATCAAATCCTGACGTAGTTACGGTTGAACTGGAAGATGATGTACTTACATTAAGCGCCTTATCAAGAGGGGTAACTTCGGTTATTATCTCTGATAAAAACAGTAATTACAAAGAGTTAAATGTAGTGGCTTTTTACGATGTTCTTGCAGTTGAGACAAGTGAAATTAGTGTTAAAATGCCTTTGGGACACCCTAAAACCATGAGAATTCCAATTACAAAAGGGAATGGATCTTATGAGGTGAGCACGGAAAGTGAAATTGTTTCGGCAAGCATTGAAAATGACAGTGAAATTGTACTTGTGGCGACCCAAAAAGGAGAAGCAACAATTACATTAACCGATTCTTATGGATTGACATTGGATATTCCGGTAACAATCAGCACTACAACAATTCCTTACGATGCTAAAGAATTGGAAGAGATTATGGCGAATGAAGAGAGTCGTTATATCTTCAACACCAATGACATGCACGAGTATTATTTAAGTGAAGAAAGCTCGTATGTTGATGGAACGACCATGATTGGGTTGAATAGTAGTTATGGCTATTACTATAAGTTGTTTTTCTCTGGAGACAAGTCGGTTGGAGTTAAATCTGATGGCGTTTTAGACATTGATCTTTACTTTGCAGCCATTACCTTAAAGGAATCTGTGACAGTTGAAGTCATCAAAAACGATGGTAATAAGGTCTGGATTGTATACTCTTACATAAAAGATGAGAAGTTGAACTTCGGTCATTTGTGTCAGAATATTAACCTTTAAATTACACATATAACTCATTGTTTCGTTATATGAGTATACTCTGAAATTCAAGGGCAGTCGCATCCATCTTGATTGCCCTTGATCTTCTCTTTTTACATTAAAAAATGCAACTGTTTTTGGGTAAGATCTACCTGATACAGATTCCTATTGCCTTATTCGAAATTGTTGAAGTAATCTGAACTTAAAGTAAATCAGTGGTATGGTGTTGTTTGTTTGAGAAATAGGTTCATTTCAAAAGAAGATTTTGTTTTTTCAATTGGTATGAATCTGTAAAGGAATAAGCACTACTATTGATAATAAAAATAAAAACCACCATTATAGAGTGAACTCTTTTTGGTGTAAGATATGACTCCTATTCAGTGTGAAATTAGGAGCAAAGACACTAAAATAAGATAATAGCATGTCTCATTTTGGTATTAATTATACAATTAAAAAAGGGTGGAGCGCTATGAGTAAAATCAACCCCGATTGCTCGTGCTCTGCTCTTTTTTTTCGTACCTTTAATATTCAACCTAACTTAAAACCTTAATAACCCACTATGAAGTATATTCTGATTATAGGAATGGTACTTTTTTCAACTGTAGTATTAGCTGGTAAAGCCAAAAAACAGAAGCAAGCAAACAGCAATGCGATACAGTTTTTAAGTCCAATGCCTTTTAACATCGTTCACCCCAATGATAGCCTAAACCTTAAAATATTGCTGACAGGCAATCAAAAAATAAGTACTTATCAAATGCATTTAGAGAAGGGAGGACTTTCGGAATTAAATTGCAGTAAGTATTTCTCTTCTTCTTCACAAGAAATTTTCACAAACGAAAGTATCCCTTGCAATAGGGAAGAAGTTATAGTGTCCTTAAAATTGGTTGTAAATGCTAATGCCATTAGAGGCAACTACAAATTCCACACGCAAGTTCTCGATGAGAATGGGAGATCGTCACAGGCGATTCTTACTTTTTATGTAGATCGGCGATAAACCGAAAAAAAATTACATGTAGGAGGTTTCATTTGAGATTATTCTATGCTATCGGATACAATCTCAATGAGCTTTTAATACCTGAAATTGGAATGAAAAAATATCGAGTGCTTCGGGCAGTATTGCCCAAGATCCTTGGGTAGTACTGCCCAAATTATCTGGGAAGTACTACTCAATAGCTTTGTACAGTACTGCCCAAGTCAGTAGGGTAGTAGTGCTCAAACTTTTTGAGAAATGTTTACGAAAAGCATAAAAATGCCCGGAATAAACCGGGCATATTCAAATGTGAGTACACAAAGAATTACTTGGGAACAAGGCTGTTCGCGAATTTTGCTTTTTTCAGCACCTTTGAATTGTGAAGTATGGTTCTCAATTCAATCTGAAAAGTGCCAGTAGTCAATGCATCCGGAACAAAGAACAGCAACTCCGATGGTTTGTTCTTTACGAATTCTGTAACTCTTGTTTCGCTTTCGTCACTAGCAATAAAGAATACTCCCTGTTGTAGATCTTCTTCATCAAATTTCAATAACGAACCCCTGATGGCAGCAATTTGCCCCGCCGTGAAGGATTGATTCTCTTCTTTTGACTTTAAATCAACAAAAAGAAGAATTTCAGGTTGAGCCGAAACAATGGTCACCTTTTCCAATTCGATTTGAGAAATGATTTCTGCCAGGCGAGGTCCTGCGCTGATGTTCAATCGAATGGTGTGACGAGAAGGATCAAAACTGTCGTTCTCATCCTTAAACACTCCGGAAATACTTGGGTGAATTCTGAACAAGTCCGTGGAAACGGTATTTCCGCTTTTAACTTCTTCGACCACCGCGTATTCGAATTCCTCAATCACCGAAAGACCTTCAGCTTTAGTAACGGTTGAACCTTTACCAATCATGCGTTCCATGATTTTTGAAACATTCACGGTTTTGTTGTCTGTAACAACTCCCATGTAATCATTAGGATCATCGGTCAAATGATTTGATGTTAATCCATAACGTAAACTCATAATGTAACGAATTTAGTTTATATTAGAGGGGCCCATCGGCCTCATCTTCCAAGAGTGACTGTCCAAAGTTCAAAACCCGGTTGATGACCAGCCGATGGGTTGCCTTATTTTGTTCAACACCCTCATATAGAGAAGTATCTCACAAATCAGTTTTTAATTTAACATGTTTTTGTTTGCAATAAAAATAATTTGCCTGTCAAGTTGAACTGAACAGTAAAAAAATATGCAAACAGGAAGTATTCATCGACCAAGTGAGTGAAAGTATCGATGAAATTGTTGGAAATGAAATGTTTACTTGTTTGGTGTTGATTCTGGAACTTTCTGTTTTATTTCGAAAAATGAGGAGGTAAAACACTGCAAATTCAGTTAAAATTGCAGTTCATTATTGGATAGGTAGTCTATCCATTCAGCAACCTTAGGATTCTTCAGGCTTTTTCTAGCGTAGGAAAGTCCGATCTCCCGAAAGTTTTTAGGTCCGTTATACTCTTTCACCTGAAAGCCATCCCAGCCATTCACAAAGTATTCGGGTAGAAATGTGATTCCCAAACCTGATAAGAGTAGGGTTAACACCTCATTCTTGCTTTGACAATTGGCAACCGTATTCCATTTTTCTCCCGAATTGTTTAGAATAGACAGACTTTGTTGATGCGATTCGCAAAGAGGACAGTGAATAAATGGTTCTCCGCTCAGGTCTTTTATTTCGATGACATCTTTCTCTACCAGGGCATTGTTGTTGGGCACACAGAGTACGTAGTTCTCTTTCGCCAGTGGCAAAAACAGATGCTCTTCAAATTTCCATTCCCGTATCAGCAGGTTGATTTCGCAATCTCGTCCTATGGGTCTGATATCCCATTCCACATCGCCTAACACCTCTGATGCCTTTTTAAAAAACTCATTTTTAAATTGCTGTGGCAGGCTATCGGCAATGCCAATAATTATTTTAGATCTCAATTCCCCCTCACGAAACATTTCGGGTATGGCATTCAGTTCGCCCAGTATTCTTTTGGCAATGGGATACAGGTAATGCGCCTCCTCCTTAATCTCAACACCTCGTTTGTGTCGCGTAAACAATTCCTTCCCAATTGATTCTTCCAATTGCTTTAAACCATTGGATATGTTTGGCTGTGAAACAAAACACTTTTCGGCTGCTCTCGATAGGTTCTGCTCCTCGTAAACTGCAACGAAAAATCGTAGTAATCTTGCATCCATAAATATTTCTTATAACGGGTATTAAAAAATAGTATTTTGACGAGCTAAAGATACGCCATACATTTGCAATGTCTTAAATAATAAGAGAAATAGCATATTAAAAAAATAAATACTTGTTATCATGAATACTAATAATAAACTAATTGTAATTACAGGAGCCAGTTCTGGTTTTGGTTTGGAAATGGCGAAAGAATTTGCAAACGAAGGCTACCCATTGCTATTGTTGGCAAGAAGAATTGAGAAGATGAAAGCCCTGAATTTGCCCAATGCCATTTGCAAAAAGGTAGATGTAACAGAGAAAGAGGAGTTTGAATCGGCAGTTCGAGAAGCCGAAGCTAAATACGGCAAAACAGACCTCTTGATTAACAATGCAGGTGTAATGCTTTTGGGCGATATTTCCACTCAGGATGCCAAAGAGTGGAAGACCATGCTCGATGTAAATGTTATGGGCGTAATGAACGGCATGCAGATCGTAATGCAAGACATGAAGGAGAGAAAAACAGGAACCATTATTAATGTATCTTCCATTGCGGGTGTGCAGCCTTTTGGAGCTCATGCAGCCTATTGCGCCAGTAAATTTGGGGTGACTGGTCTTACACGTGTTGCAAGAGGTGAGATGTCGCCTCACAATGTTCGTGTACTCTCTATTATGCCGGGAGCGGTTAGCACCGAGCTGTTGAGTCATACCACCGATCAGGGAATTATCGATGGTTACAACGATTGGAAAGAGTCGGTAGGTGCAGTAAACATCACAGCAAATGATGTGGCAAAAACCATTAAATACGCCTACCAGCTTCCTCAGGCAGTTTCTCTTCGCGAAATTATCATTACCGATACCAAGCAGGATGCCTAAACACCGGCAGCTGTAATTGTCTTGATAAAGAATTTGAAAGAATAAAATGCCCCAATGGTTGAGATTGGGGCGTTTTTTGTTTTCTGTTGGAAATGAAAAAGACCTCGGAGGGAGGTCTTTTGTTTAGAACGGTAAATTGTATGACTAGTGGCAAAGTGCGTGGTATTTACCTGTCAAACCGTTCCGCAGTTTGAGCGGGCTACAAACCTTGATATTTAGCACTTTACCAGCCATTACTTATCCAGAATTTTATAAGGTGTTTTTTATTTATACTAATCCATAAATTACCTGTAAAACAATAACATATAAATATGGAACAATTAAAAATAAAAACCATATCAAAAAGATTATTGACTTACCAAAAAATCTCAAATCTTTCATAGATCTCTTTTCTATTATTTGTTTTATCGTATTTATAACTCTTGTTTCTGCTGGAACTTCAACGTATCTTTTTGCATCTATTAATCGGTCAAATCCTTTTAAATTTTGAGCAATCTCATCACGTATTAACCAGTATTCCTTGTCAGATAAATCCGAGTAATTTTTGTTAAGAGAAATATCTTTGTCGTATAAGTTTACTCTCAATGAATTTATTTGTGATTGAAATCGAAGTTGATTAAATAAGAATAATGGAATTACGAATAAAAAGTATGACTCTGAAGATATTGCGATATAGAGTAAAATAGCAATCGAAATCCAATGAAAAACAATATTGATTTTTAAATTATTTTCCAAGAATAGAGCTTTAATAATGCGTCCACCATCTAAAGGCATTATTGGAAGTAGGTTAAAAGTGTTGATATAAATGAATAAGTTTGCAACTCTTGTCAAGAAATCATTGCCAGTATCAATCGCATAATACATTATAGCACATCCAATTAATATTCCTGGAATTGGACCAGCTAATGTAATAATTACATTTTGTTTTTGAGTTATATCCTCTTTTTCTCCTTTTGCAAAGGCTCCAACTAAAGGAATAAAGAAAATACCCAAGTCTTTAAATTTATAAAATTTCATTGCAACATAATGTCCAATTTCATGTATTAAAATAACCAAAACTAATATTGCAATGAATTTAAATTCCCATTTAAAAACAAGCATAAAAAGAACGATAAATGAAATTAGGCTTATAAAAGATTTATTAATCGACTGTTTTTTTTCTTCAATCACAGGTTTGGGAGGAAATCCATCATTCTCTATAATTTCTTTTGGTCTTGTCTCTAATATTTTCTTGGCTGTCAACATTGCTTCTTCTTCAAAGTTCTCTGGATTATTCTCAATAATTTTAAGAAGCTCATTTGTTGATTTGTATTCTAATATTTTTGGCCAATTAAATACTGTCATGTTAGTTTTATTATTGTTGTTAAATGCCTTATGGTTAGCCAGAACGAGCGCTACGAGTGCATGTGTTTTTATTATATCGACATCGAAAGTGCACAATACATACACTATAGTTCAGTATTGTACACTTTCTATGAGGCTATTATTTTAATTGATCAAATTTATGAAAAGCAAAACGAATAACAATTGGTAAACAAAAAATAAGTTTATGGAAATATTGGTGTTGATGTTCTTTGTATGCAAGATTAGAGTATGGAAAAGAGGGGAAGAGATGGTAATGAAAAATAGGAGTCTTAAATTTTAAATAATGGTACTGCTCCACAATTCATTTCAAACTTAGAAAAGGTATATTAGATTTAAGATGAAATGTATACCTTGAGTTCAACTATTCTTTTTAGCTATGCCAAAATTAAAACGATTCATTTTTATTGTCTTATTTATTCTGCTTTTGAATGTCGTCTTAATGAATTGCATCACATTGCTAAATTTCTCCAATGGTTCTATATTAAAGATTATCTCAAAGATTGTTATGGCAGCTATGGTAATTTATATGATTGTAAAATATAGAATGAGAATCAACAATAAATTTTTCTTTTTATACGTCCTATTTTCGGTAGTAATTTTAATCAATTCTTATGCTTTTGTTGGTAGAGAATTATTGTTTTTAGATAATGACATTGATGATTATAAGAATTTGCTATTTTTATTCTCTTGCCTTTCTGTTGCAGTGTTCGAGGAACTACTCTTCCGAGTTTTTATATTTAATTTTATTTACGAGAGTTTAAAAGAGAAATACAATTTGTTTCGGATTGTGTTAATAACTTCTCTGTTATTTGGTTTTGCACATTTTACAAATTTTTTAAATTCAGATTATGAAACTTTATCCGTTATAAATCAAATACTTCTTGCTTTTGGTTTAGGAACACTTTTACAATCTCTTTACATACGCCTTAGAAGTATAATTCCAGTTGTTTTAATTCATACTTGGCTTAACTACTTTGGAATGTATAAGAATAAACTTGTACCACAGAAAGTAAATAAGAGTGTCGAAATTTTGGAAACTACTAGTGCATGGAGTGAATTTGTTTCAACATTTGTAAGCATTTCAATAATCATTATCCTTGTAATAATTCCATTAAGTTATTTATTAATTAAAAACTGTAGAATTAGTAGGTGATATAATCGGTAAGCGTTGAGTTATTACAGGTTTCAAAATTTAATTCTATCTGAGAATTAATAGCCAAGTTCTTGAAAGTCTGCAATTCATTTAATTTTGAATCTGAAGTTTATTTTTAATAGATTTAGTAGAGATCTAAAGTTTTGGATCAACTTTTAAACTCTATACCACAGAAGGTATTCTATCAGTGCCAAACCCCCTTAAATGCTACAAATATCTCGATCATCATGAAAACACTAAAAGTCAAATTTCTTTATTTATCATTGCTTTTAGTTGTGATGATGGATTTTACATCTACAGAATGTAATGCGCAAGCCTTTAACAAGCAAGAATTCAACGATTCCATAAAAAAGCTGCCTTACTTCACTCTTCACAAGGACATTTATTTTATTACGGGTGTTCCTACCAATAAAGAGATCAACAGCAGTACATCAAATGCAAAGTATCAAATCAGTTTCAAAAAATTACTTACGAAAGATCTGATGCCTTGGGATTCCTACTTATTTATCACCTACAGTCAGAAAGCTTTTTGGGATATCTATAAAGATTCCTATCCTTTTGAGGAAATTAACTTTAATCCTACCATTGGTTTGGGGAAAGCCATTTTCGGTAAAGATGATCGCTTAAAAGGAATTGCCACTCTGGCATTTGAACATGAATCGAATGGGCGGGATAGTATCTTCTCCAGAAGTTGGAATCGTATCAGTTTGTATTACTCCACCAAGCTTGCTAAAAATACGGATGCTAGTCTTAAAGTATGGATCCCATTTGGTTATCGCACTCATCACACAAAAAGTGGTTATCCTACAGGAAATCCGGAACTACTGGAATATGTAGGTTTGGGAGAGTTTAATCTTTCTCGTGAATTTATACGAGACAAATTGAGCCTTAGACTTACGCTGAGAAAAGGATTGAATTTAGATGCAAAAGGGATGATTAGATCTCGCATTTATTACAACCCATTTAAGAAGAATAAATCCAGCCAATACATCATGCTCGAGTGGTATTTAGGGCAAGCGGAAAGTATGATAGATTATGAAGCATCGCGAAGTATGGTGCGTATAGGCTATGTCATAAAAAGTGACGAATTCAACTGGTTTAGAGGGAAGAGATAGCGTTGGGATTTGATGCCTGATTGAATTATTTGTATGTCATGTAATTAATTGTATGGTTCAAGTGTATAATTCTTTAGCTAGATTAGGTATATTTGGTAGTAGAACCTGTCTTATACTCATTTATTAAATTGTAGCCTATGAAACTGTTTGCTTGTTTTGCAATAGTCATACTGTTTTTTGCATCCTGCGAGGAGCATAGAAAAAAAAACTTCATTGAGCCAGTTAACTGGGAGGAGAGAAGGGCTTCGGAAGAGCGCATAGCCGATTTGAAACAAGCCAGTTCCTACTTGTCGGTTTACTCTGAAATTTACCAGTTCTCGGATCGTCAGACCTACGATTTAACGGCAACTATTAGCATGAGAAACATTAGTTCAACGGATACCATGTTTCTAATGAAAGCCGATTATTACAACACCCACGGAGATTTAATCCGTTCCTATATTCAAAAGCCAGTTTACATCAAACCTATGGAAACCATTGAGGTGGTCATTGGTCAGGAAGACAAGGAGGGAGGCACAGGTGCCAACTTCATTTTCGATTGGGCTACCACACAAACGGCACATGCTCCCGTCTTCGAAGCAGTCATGATCTCAACCAGTGGTCAACAGGGCTTGTCTTTCACTACTCAGGGAATTGAGCGATAAAGTTATTTAAAAAGAAAATTCTGTTTTATTAAATTCTGCATCTTTTTAAGATATAATGAGTATTAAATCTATCAAATGTATTCGTTTTTTGTTCTTGGTAATCTGCTTGTGTTTATCTCCATGTTTATTAATAGGACAGAATATTAATTTGGTAGGTTTTACGAATTCAGCCTGTGATGAGGAATTAG
>Ga0209272_10001786_pt1 | contig 12963 bp, 8 predicted proteins | sample tdDd002_FD_187125 | JGI IMG/M metagenome (GOLD analysis project Ga0209272, IMG submission 187125) | Marine sediment microbial communities from the Atlantic coast under amendment with organic carbon and nitrate - tdDd00.2 (SPAdes)... | ecosystem: Environmental > Aquatic > Marine > Coastal >... | reverse complement strand
CTGCTCGACTGGATGATGCCGGAGATGGACGGTATCGCAGTGATAGAAGAGCTGGACCGTATGGTGGCCGATGGTCGATTAGATAAGCGTCCTATCGTCATCATGATGACGGCGTACGCAGCCGAACCGCTGAAAAAAGATGTCGAGAAATCGAATATCTTTGCCATGTTGCAAAAGCCATTTAAAGCATCCGCACTATTCGATGAGATTATCTCGGCCTTTGCCGATGAGCCAAAACTCAATCCGGTTGTTGAGTTGCCGGTAGAGAAGGTGGATAAACATGCCGGTAAGGTACTGTTAGTCGAAGATAATTTCATTAACCAGCAGGTAGCCACTGAGCTACTCAAGAGCGCGGGTTATGAGGTGGATGTGGCCGAAAATGGTCAGATCGCTATCGATATGATCGAAGAGAAAGCGTTCGATGCCGTATTGATGGATATCCAGATGCCGGTCATGGACGGATTGACGGCAACGAGAGAGCTGCGTAAGCACTATAGTTCGACAGAGCTGCCTATTATTGCCATGACGGCACATGCCATGTCAGGCGACAGAGAGAAGAGTTTGTCGGCCGGAATGAATGCGCACATTACTAAGCCCATAGTATTGAATGAACTCTTCGATACCTTAAGTCATTGGATAAATCATAAGGAATAATCAAACAGGAATGGTAAGGCGAGTTCCTGTTTGATGTGAGTGATTTTACCTCTTATGGAAATACTGTTATTTCCATAAGAGGCGGACATTGAATTATTTGCGCTTGAGACTCTCTCGAGAGCAGTTTAAGCTCGTTTTATTCATGAACATTCCATCTCTGCAGCCAACAACAAGAACTAAAAGTAATTAAGCTGTAGCCCCCATTCAAGGAGAGCAAATGAAGCCCTATAACATCGCCTTGGCGATTGCACTGATATCTATCCCTGCCGCCAATGTTATTGCCGCGCCGGAAAATACCGCCACCATCATAAAGAAGAGTCAGTCTGCCAAAGGTTTTATTAACCTTTTTTACTCCAAAGCAGATGGTGAGTTATATCTCGAAGCCAACAAGCTCAATCAACCCTTTCTATTGCTGACCAGCTTACCCCAGGGGGTCGGTTCTAACGACATCGGACTCGATCGTGGCCAGCTAGGTTATACACGTATGGTGCAGTTCGAGCGTCACGGCCCTTATCTGCTCCTTAAGCAACTCAATACTCAGTATCGCGCGAGTACGGATAACAGCGCTGAGCAAAGAGCCGTAAAAGAGGCGTTTGCCGAATCGGTTCTGTGGCGTGGGAAGGTCATTGACGGTAAGCGGGATCTGGTCTCGATCAATGAGTTGGTGGTGAGCGATCTTCACGGAATAGCCTCGACTCTGGAGCAGACAGAGCAGGGAAGTTACCAACTCGACAAGGCGCGATCGGTTATCTTACCTGATGGGGTCAAGTCCTTCGAGCGTAACAGCGACGTCGATGTGCTGCTTTCATTTAACAGTAAGAAAGCCGGTGAGTATGTGGCTCAGGTCACCCCCGATGGTAAACATCTGTCGGTGCGCCTGCGCTATTCATTTATTGCCCTGCCTGAAGAGGGATATAGCGCCAGAAACTATCACCCCATGAGTGGCTACCTCTCCAATGAATACTTAGATTATGGTACCGAGGTTGATGAGGATATTCGTCAGCGTCACCTCTTGCGCCATAGATTGCAGAAGGTCACACCGGGTGATGCGCCCAGCGAAGTGGTTAAGCCTATCACCTACTATCTTGACCCAGGTGTGCCCGAGCCTATTCGTAGTGCCTTGTTAGAGGGGGCTAGCTGGTGGGAAGAGGCGTTTACTCAGGCTGGTTTTATCGGTGGTTTCAAAGTTGAACTTCTCCCTGAGGATGCCGATCCTCAAGATATCCGTTACAACGTGATCCAATGGGTACATAGGGCTACCCGTGGCTGGTCTTATGGCTCGGCGGTGGCCGACCCCAGAACCGGTGAGATCATCAAGGGGCATGTCACACTCGGCAGTCAGCGCGTCCGTCAGGATCACCTTATCGCTCGGGGCCTAACGGCGGGGTGGGAGGACAGAGCCGCGGCCGATGAAGCGGCGATGGCACTCTCTCTGGCCAGAATTCGTCAGCTGGCGGCCCACGAGGTCGGTCATACTCTCGGATTCGATCATAACTTTGCCGCATCGAGTAATAACAATTCATCTGTGATGGATTATCCCCATCCACAGGCGACCCTGCGGGGAGATAAGATCGATATTTCGGCTCCCTATGGTGTAGGACTCGGCGCCTGGGATAAATTTATGGTCGAGTACGGCTATAGTGAATATGGCGATGGGGCTCTGGAGTCGACTCAGCTTACTGCATTAATCAAGAAGGTACAGCTTGATGGCCTGCGTTATATTGGTGAAGCCGATTCACGTGCTCAGGGAGCAAGCCATGCCTACGCGAGTCTCTGGGATAACGGCAATGATCCCGTCGCGGAGCTGACTCGACTCACTAAGGTGCGGGCGCAGGCGATTGAGGATTTCTCAAACCTGGCTCTGTTAGCTAAGCAGCCGATGGGAGAGCTTAGTGACACCTTTGTACCTGTCTACTTGCTGACTCGTTACCAGATCTCGGCTGCGGCTAAATTTATCGGCGGTACCGATTACAGTTATAACGAGGGTATCGATGGTGAGTCATGGCATTACCTTGCCCCGCAACTACAGAAAACAGCCTTAGATGCGCTGTTAAAAACGTTGCTGCCGTCGTCGTTGATGATACCCCAGCAACTGCAGGAAGCCTTAATGCCTAAGTCTGGCAACTACAGTCTCAGCCGGGAAAGTTTCGATTCCGGGCTGGGAGTGATAGCCGACCCACTGGGGATGGCGGAGGTGTTGAGCCGTCATACCGTAAAGCAACTGCTGGCATCCGAGCGGTTAAATCGGGTCAATCAGGCTTATCTGAATGATAGAGAGGAGCAGCTTTCGGTTGCCGTTATCGTAGACAAACTGCTTGGCAAAACGCTTTATGCCGATATTCCTACAGGCGCCGAGTTGGGCGTCTGGATGCGCGTTAATAGTGTCATCCTGGATGAGCTGCTATCTGCATATCATGATGAACGGACTCGTCCTGAAGTGAAGGCGCAACTTGCAGATAGATTGCGCTATAGCCTTAAGCAACTTAAACGCAAAGTTAAACGTGCCAGTGCCTATGAGGCTGCGCACTTTGCCTGGTTAGCCGACGGGGTCGAGAGAGGGTTAAAAGACGCCAAGGTTAGGCTAATCGCTAAGCCACTTAAGATGCCTCCTGGATCGCCGATCTAAGCGCAATTTTATGGCGCCTTTATCCATGAGACGGTTATCAATGAGACAGTTATCGATAAGATAGGCATCCATAAAATGAAAAATCCCGACCCACATCAGTGGGCCGGGAGCGCCGGGAAGCATTTTTTATCAATTCATCAAGCTTTCTTCTCTATTAATCAGGCCTCATTAACCTCCTTTATACCAATTGCATCAAGTACCTGACCATTCAGCGAGAATTCAAAGCTCTGTAGGCAAGGACTATATTTGCTCCTGCAATATAGACATACACCACATCCATGTGGCTATAGGATGATTGAAGCTAATAGTTATTCTCGGCAACAAGCTCCTGCGTTGCTCTACCTCCTAAATCCATTTAGTCGTATATCGAAAGCATACTGTGCAGCATAAAGGGCTTTGCCCTTTGCTTTAAACATCAGTCGCACTACGTGAGCCCCTCAGGCTTCCCACTTCTGCTTTGCATTGACTTAAAAGGCCGAGTTCTACAACCAAGAGCAGCATTTCCTCATCAATGCGCCTTGAATTGAAAAGCCTGAGGGGCTCTGAATTGGTTAATTATTTAATGCAATTGGTATTACCCTCGCGTGGATAGGGAATTCTAAATGCCAAGGTGTAAGTCACAGGCAATACGATAAGCGTCAGTACCGAAGCAAAGCCTAAACCAAAGATGATGGTGATCGCCATTGAGCCGAAGAAGGCATCATTGAGTAGCGGCAACATCCCCAGCATGGTTGTGATGGCGGCCATCAGTACTGGCCGCACGCGGCTGACCGATGAGTCGATGACCGCCAGATAAGCCTCTTTACCCTGACTCAATTCCAGATTAATTTGATCGACCAGCACGATGCCATTTTTGATGATCATTCCCGTCAGGCTCAGCAGGCCGAGCAGGGCCATAAAGCTGAAGGGGGCATCGAACAGCAGTAAGCCGGATACGACGCCTATGAGCGCCAAGGGTACGGTAAACCAGATAACCAATGGCTGGCGCACCGAGTTAAACAGCAGTACTGTGATCAGGAACATTGCCAGGTATCCCATAGGGATAGAGCTGAATACCGAGACCTGAGCCTCACCGGCGGTTTCAAATTCGCCGCCCCACTCCAGCTCATAGCCGCGTGGCAGTGGAATAGCCTCGACATCGGCACGTATCTTTCTCAGTACCGAATCGGCGGTTTCATCGGTGCCGTTGATCGGATCGGCATACACGGCCAGCATACGTTTCCTGTCACGGCGCATGATGAGCGGGTTTTCCCACTCAGTAGTGAACTCCGAGACCACTTGAGTCGCGGGTACGAAGACATTGTTCTCCGAGCTCCATACCTGCAGCTTCCACAGACTATCCGCATCGAATAATCTGTCTACAGCCGGTGGGGCGATAATAGGCAATAGGTGGCTATTTTCACGATAGGTACCGACCTGCTTGCCGCCGAAGTTCACCAATAGTGAATTATCGAGATCTTGCTTACTGATCCCGGTTTCGCGGGCCTGTGCCAGTGCCAACTGTGGGCGAATGAGGCTCACCTGGTTACGCCAGCTATGCCTGACAGCAACCGCGCTAGGTTCCGCTATGAAGATGGCTTCGGCCAGAGTTGCCAGCTCACGCAATACCTTAGGATCTTCACCATAGAAGCGCGCCTCTATCTTAGCCGCAGGGCTTGGGCCATTTTCCAGATACTTGAAGCGATATTCCGCCTCTGGGTACTGAAGACTAAGTTCCTTTTCCAGGGTGCGCATATATTGGTTGAGTGTGGTGAGATCAGTCATCTCAATCAGCAATTGGCCATAGGCGGTATAACTTTTCTCAGGTACATAAGGCAACACAAAACGTTGTGACCCCTGACCGATAGTGCTGGTAAGGTTAACCAGTCCAATGTCATGGACCTCTTGCTGGTTCATTATCTCCTTCTCTATGCGGGCCAACAGATTCTCTGTGGCCTTGATATCGGTGCCTTCGGGCATCCACACATCGACAAAGAAGATAGGGGTGTTCGACGAGGGGAAGAAGACATTCTTTACGTGACCGAAACCTGCTACCGAAGCTATCAGGGCACAAATAACCACAACCAGAGTCACGAAGCGAAAACGCATCGCCAGATTGAGCACGCCACGATATAGGTTGAATATCCAGCCCTTGTAGGGGTCTTCATTTTCATCCACATCGACCTCGCCATCTTTAAACATCATATGACAGAAGAAGGGAGTCAGGGTCATCGCGGTGATCCAGCTGATAAACAGAGAGATCAGCAGCACCTGAAACAGCGAGGCACAAAACTCACCGGTTGCATTATCAGACAGGCCGATAGGCGCAAAGGCCATGATGGCGATAACGGTTGCCCCAAGTAATGGCCACTGTGTCTGCGATACGACCTCCTTGGCGGTTTCCAACCGGGACTGGCCGCGCTTGATGCCGATCAGGATCCCTTCGGTGACCACGATGGCGTTATCCACCAACATACCCAGAGCGATAACAAGTGCACCTAAGGAGATGATCTGTAGCTCTATATTGAGTATATTCATCACGATGAAGGTGCCGAGTATCGTCAGTAGCAGTACGAGTCCCATCAGGAGACCCGAGCGCACGCCCATAAAGATCAGCAGTACCCCGATCACAATGGCAATCGACTCAGCCAAATTGATCAAAAATCCCATCACAGTCTCATCGACCATCAGGCTCTGATCGTAGACCGTGCTTAGCGTCATCCCTATGGGACGCTCATTATCGAGCTCGGCCAACCTCTGGTTCACGTTCAGTCCCACATCGACGACATTGACACCGCTGGAAAATGCGATTCCCACAGACAGCGCCGACTTACCATTGCCATGATAGATGTTGCCCGGCGTTTCCTCTGCAGCCTTATAGATATCGGCGATATCGCCCAGATAGATGAGCTTAGTGCTGCCAGGGGCACTGACTAACAGACGCTCCATCTCAGAGACATCGCTAAATTCGCCTGTTGGGTGGATGCGAATACGGTTGTCACCGACGCGGATGCTTCCGGCATGGGAGACGACATTCTGACTGCTAATCAGACCATAGATATAGTCCTGATCTAAGCCCAGAGCGGTGAGTTTCTCCTGTGATATTTCAACTACTACCTGATCGGCGATCTTACCAGCTATAGAGACCTTCTTTATCCCCTTAACCAGTACCAGTTCTCGCCTGAGAAAATCGGCATAATTTTGTAGCTCACGATTGCTGTAGCCGTCGCCGGTAACATTGAGCAAGATGCCGAAGACATCGCCGAAATCATCGATAACAGTCGGTGTCATTACACCCGGTGGAAGCTCGCCCTGTTTGTCGTTGACCTTACGGCGAACCTCATCCCATACCTGAGGAAGCTCGGACGCACCATAGTGTTCTTTTATCTCGATCTCTATCTGCGACAGTCCGGCACTGTTCACCGAAGTGATGTGCTTGATGGCATCGAGTTGCTGCAGCGCATCCTCTAAGGGGAGTGTCACCTCCTCTTCCACCTGCTCGGGTGACGCCCCTGGGTATGCGGTAACCACAATGGCTTGTTTAATGGTGAATTCAGGGAATTCTAATTGGCCTAAACTGAAAAAAGAGACACTGCCGCCCACTAATAAGAGCAGGGCAAACATCCAGCTAATAACTTTATGTTGTATTGAATACTCGGCTAAATTCACTGTCTATACTCCACGTTGCCAGCGCAGAGGCTTGACCTGTTGACCGTCAGATAGATATTGAATCCCGGCGACCACCACGCGATCGCCTTTAGCTATCCCACTGATTATTTCGATACCTTGAGTGCGTACCTCGCCCAAAGTCACAGGTTGCGGTGAGACCGTGCCACTGCTTTCGCTATATAGCCAGATGATATCTAAGCCATCTACGTCGCGTTTCATGATGGCGCTGGCCGGGATCACTGTGCTCTTCACCTGGTTTTTTTCACCGGAGACATCCAGTGTCAACTCTGCACTCATACCTGGCAGAACATTATTTCCAGACGGCTGGGGTAAGGTGTAGACCACCTCATAGCTTTGTGTTCCGGGGGTAGCTTGGGTTGCATACTCTTTTAGTCTGACTGGGTAGTGTTTGTCAGGTTGAGTGGAGAAGCTTACCGAAGGTTGAATGCTTGAATTGCGTTTAAAAAAAGTGACATTGGCGGCTAAGGACTCCGGCACCTGGATCACCACATCGATGTCACTATCTTTTTGCAGTACCAAGATGGATTGATTGGCTTGCACCATCTGAAAGTTGTCGATAGCAATCTTAGCTATCGTGCCGTCATAGGGCGCCTGCAGCTGAGTATAACTAAGCTGGTCTCTGGCGCTAGCCAGTGCCGCAGTCGCCGATTTGAGTTGAGCCTTAGCCAGATCATAGTCGGCTTGAGATATCAGCTCACGACGAAGCAGTTCGCCCTTACGTTTAAAGTCGGCGGTCGCTAATTCGTGGTCGGCTTCGCGGTTAAGCAAGGTATTGCGCGCGTCTCTGTCATCGAGCCTGGCGAGCACCTCTCCCTTCTTGACTTGTTGGCCTTCGACCAGGTAGAAGTCAATCAGGTGCCCCGAGAGGCGAAAGGCCAGATCGGCCTGCTTCGTTGCCGCAACCTTTGCGGGAAATGTTCTGATCGATGCCGCGTTCAGATCAGCGATATCGAGCAGTTTTACCGGTCTTATAACCGGAACGGTAGCCTCCTTAGACTCAGTGCTACAACCCGCCATGAGTGCTGCAAAAATGAAGAGGGGGAGGTATTTAGAGGCTGAGCTCATAAGGTGGTTTCCATATTAGTGATACAAGATGTAAAGATTTGAGCGTAAAGATACCAGCATGATATGTTGAATAAAATGGGAATAATTGGAATCATCAGTTCCACATAATGAAACAAAAGGCTTATAATGCTGAAATATGTGTTATTGGAAATGGTTGAACGTTATGAAAACTGAAGATGTTTCCCTGTTTCATCGTATCGTAGAAACAGGCAGCCTGGTGGACGCGGCAGATCTGCTGAATCTTCCAAAATCGACAGTGAGTCGCCGCCTGCAAGCCTTAGAAGATGAGCTGAAGGTTAAATTGTTTCATCGACAGAGTCGCTCGATGACACTAACGGCCTCGGGGAGTCATTTCTACGACAAGACACTATCTATTCTTGGAGATCTTGAACAGACCCTGGTTGAGCTTACCGATGCCGAAGCTGAGATTGGTGGACATTTGCGCATCCTGATCTTCCCGGTGCCTCAGTTACTGGATATTGTTAAGGGTATTTTCGACTTTATGGATCACAATCCAGAGCTTACCGTTGAATTGATTGTCAGTACTGAACCACAGGATATGATCCGTAATAAAATTGATCTTGCCTTTATGGTTGAGGACGCATTTAACGAAAATGAGATGGTGGCAAGAGAGATGCTTACGGAAGTGCTGCATTTTGTTGCCAGTCCAGGCTATCTGGCAAAGGCGGGAATGCCAGTCCTTCCTGAAGAGCTTTCCAATCACAACTCAATCCTGTTTCGCTATCCTAACGGTCGGATTTTCAATGAAGTTCCGTTCGGTAATGATAGGACCATCTCTGTTAAAGGTAATTTGTGCCTCAACAGCATTGAACTCTGTTTGGAAGCGGCGTTAAGTGACCGTGGTATTGCCTTCTTGCCTATTGAGGCTACCCGTGAATATGTTGAGCGGGGTGAACTGACGATGTTGTTTGAAGATGTTGAGCCCTATATAGGTAAGTGTTATCTGGTTTATCCCTCGAGGCGCTTTATCAGCTTAGCGAGCCAGCGGTTTATCGATCATATGATGGGTGCGCTCGAGAGCTGTAATTCCGGTAGAGGCTGCGCCAGAGAAGAGAGATTACGAGGCTCTATAAAGTCTTGGCATTCAGCATGAACGTATTCAGATAAGTGACACTTATTTCTGCATAAATACGACTACCACGGCATGAACCGGTTTTAAGCTGGCGTTGCCGTACTGATGGGGGAGGTGGCCCTTAAAGTAGGTGAGGTTACCTGCCTCTATCTCAAACATCTCTCCCTGAACCTCTAAAGTAGCCGTGCCCTCCAGACAGAGAAAGAGTTCATGGCTGCCTTCGGGATGAGGCACCCCTTTAGTGTTGCAGCCGGGCATCATGATCACATCATTAATCTGCAGGTTTTGGGTGCTGATGGGGCTGGTACGAGTGCTGATAAACTTACCATCGTGTTGATGGGATACTGGCATATCCTTTCTTTCAACCTTAGTGACATGCACCGACTGTCTGCGGGTGATGAGATCGTCAATCGTGACTCCCAGTGCCTGAGCGACCTTCATTACGACACCGATGCTGGGGTTACTGTTTGCCCCCTCCATATTGGCAAGCGTCGCTCGGGGGATCCCGGCCATCTCGGCCAACTCTATTTGAGTCAACTTATGTTGGGCGCGCAGGCGCTTGATACCTTCGTTGATGGGATTGGCCATGGTGATTCCTTATTTTTTCAGGTTCGAGAACCGAGGTTCTAGGTTTTAAGTTTTAAGCTCGCCCTCGTGACTCGTGACTCGTGACTCGTGACTCGTGACTCATGGCTCACAGCCAAGATATCAACATCATTCTGGCCGGAATTCCAATATTAAAACATATTTCTTATAATTTAGCATTTTACCCCTGGCAAGGCTTGTTTAAGCCAGTGTGGTGATGATATTTTAGCGGCAACTTTTATATATAATCATTTATATATCATTATTTTATTTCTGGAGTTATAAAATGAACGTAGATCAGCATTTGAAAGTAGCACAATGGCACATCGAACAGGCTCGTCTTCACGCAACAAGTGAGCACGCTTGTGGTTGCCCAGCTAACGATCACGATCAAAAAGCGATCGATGCCGTTGAAGCTAACCTAATTCTTGAAGAGAAGACTTGCTCTCTGTAAGTTGATTCTCACTGCCGAAGCCTATTCGGCTAGTTGAAATTTCAAAACGCCTTACTCATGGAGTAAGGCGTTTTTTTATTCAGGAAAATCGGCTTAATGAGCTAGTGATGCACTGAATATTGAATTTGAGAGATAAAAAACGTCTAGGCTGCAACTAATGCCACTTCTACGGGTCTAGAGTTATACCATTGGCATTATAAGGTCTGAGTGTTCAGCTGTGATTCAACGTGTCGTGCAAGTACTTCTATTGATAACTTTAGTTGGGCAGAACTTTCTCTCTCCGGCTTTGGCGACCCATGACATTATGCATTCACTGAAAAGCATCGCTGCAGAAACGGTAGCAATATCTCTTGGTGCCTCTTCAGATCCCTTGGACATTTCGACGCCTTTAAATCAAGGCCCCGTCAATTCAAAATCTCTCAATGTAAACTTAGTCGATTCAAACCAGCTCGAGTTAAAATCAGTGAATCAAAGTGGGTTAAGTTTAAGCCTGGCAGACTTGAGCGCTTTTAATTGCGCAGATGCATGTACCATGTTGGCGAGCGGCCACTGTGTTAGCCACTGTGTTTCCTTGACGGGGATATTTATCGAGCCTTCGTTAACAAAGTACCGGTCCTGCAAGAGTCCACAAAATAGTTTCCTGCTCTGGTCACCTCAAACCGCTGACTCCCTATCTATACATCGCCCTCCAATCGTTTAACTTTAACCGATAATTAGAGTTAATCACTGTTTTTAATATTAAAAATAGCGCGTGCGGCTCTGAATTTCTACTTAGCTTTCTACCTGGTTTTTAACCCGATTATCAAACAGGTATGTATCAATTTGCATAAAATTTGATTCATTTGTTCACTGATGATGTAATTTACCTTAAGCTGTATGTTAATCATTTGTGGTCAAAAAGATTGGAGTTCTATATGAAGATGTTAACCAGCGTGACCTTATCTGCCCTACTCGTGTTTGCGTCGCAGTCAGCTTTTGCCGAGAAACCGGATTTCTCAAAGACGAATGCGGCCAAGGCAAGTTATGATTTTTCTCAAAATAAACCTGCAACAGGCAATCAATTGCGTCGAGCGTCGACGCAACACGATTTTTCTAAAACGCTGGCTGCAACAAGCCAGTATGACTTCTCTAAAAATCAGCCTGCTATGCATAGCGAGCCTAAACCATCGACACAGCACGATTTTTCTAAAACTGAAGCATTCTGAAAGGAAAGCTAATCGCTAATAGCTAATCGATAGCCTATGTAAACAGAGAGCGATAAGCCTGCAAGCCATAAAGCAGTCAAGAATCATAAAATCTTGACTGCTTTTTAATGTCTGGACATCTTATAGTAAAGAGTTATGCAGATTGACCTGGGGTCGATGATGTTCCAGACATCATTACGGCATTTCCTACGTCTGACCCATAGGGCCGAAGATGTTCCAGACATCATTCAGGCATTTCCCACGTCCGTGTGGGTCAGATGGGAAATGTCTTCGAAGCGAAGGGAACGCTTTAGATCCAGTAGGTCACGGATAGAAACAGACGTTGTGTCTGGACATCTTGTAGTAGAGAGTTATGCCTGTCTTTTCAAAGCTAGTCGGTGGACGTTGTGAGCTCGGCTTTATCCATTCTATGGCCCAATCGATAGGAGTCTATGACTCCCACGAGCCAGGCAAAGATAAAAACTGAGGTGGCGATGTTAATCATACTTGCTTGAGAATTCGGAGGGGCCTGCGTGATCAATGGGTAGATGACGTTGATGTCCAGCGGGAGTTCACCACTTAATATTCTATCGGATATCTGATGCGCCCTTTCGACAGCCTGATTGAGCAGATATAACAATCCACTGAGCATGGCGACGGAGATAAGTGTCCCTGTGGCGTATTTTTTCAGGTAAAAGTGGCCACCGCCGGGGCAGACAAAGGCTGAGATGAGGGCAGCCTTAATTGCTTTGTTCATGTTTAATACTCTCTTAGCGATAAGCGATAAGCTACAAGTGGGAAGTGGCTCTTAAAGGTAAATTACTCAAGATCGATGCGGCGAATGGCTTGGGTTAAAAACCCTACCCTTTCAGTCAGTTTTTCTTTGGCGCTGTGGTCTTCTGTTTTATGGCCCCTTGTAGCATCGAGCTGACTCTGTACACCCGATAACTCCTGAACCAGCCAGCCTCGAATCATCACATAGTAACGTGAATCGGTACCATATTGGGTAATGATGTGCAGTGAGTCCGGCTCATCGGCTGAGGCGATGGCCCGAGAAAGCGCCTTAACCATGACGCCTATCTGATACTCTTCGCTTAAGGGCTCAGCCTCTTTTGAGACTGTCTTAGGCGTTGAGAAGACCGGCTCTTGTGCCGACAGATAGGAGGTGATTGAGATACCCGCAGAGGCCTGTGATGGTAGCAGACAGGCTAAAGAGAGGGTAAACACAACTGCTGTTTTGGCTGAGGGTCTTATCATCCGTCGGGTCCTCTATTAGCGGGGGGAATAATTATAAACTGAGAAATAATGTAACTCAGGCATCGTCCCGCTGACAAGCATCATAGTAAGAAGTTAGTGGTCACTAATAAGCAGCTCAACATGACCACTTAAAGATGGAATGGTACCAAAGGCCCATAAATACTTATCCCGTGGGCGCTAACTCTATGAGTGCTATGGGATAGGTCGTCAACTGGTTGAGCATTTAGATAACTGTTGTTTTTCTCGTCTTCCTGCTTCCTCGCTTCCTCGCTTCCTCGCACCTCGCACCTCGCACCTCGAAGGCTAGTCCGGCGTAACGATAAGGCCTAAGGGGCTCAGCAGTTGTTCCTGCTGCCATTGGTTTATCATGACTCCC
>Ga0209272_10001785_pt1 | contig 12965 bp, 9 predicted proteins | sample tdDd002_FD_187125 | JGI IMG/M metagenome (GOLD analysis project Ga0209272, IMG submission 187125) | Marine sediment microbial communities from the Atlantic coast under amendment with organic carbon and nitrate - tdDd00.2 (SPAdes)... | ecosystem: Environmental > Aquatic > Marine > Coastal >... | reverse complement strand
GACCTTTTACTTTTATATAAGTTTCGTCAACTCTCCAAGAGTCTGATGTTTTCTTTAAGTTCTTTCGTAATCTGCGATTTAATGTAGGGGAATACTCGACAACCCATCTGTAGATGGTTGAATGATTTATACAGAGTTCTCTTTCTTCCATTATTTCTTGAAGGTTACCATAAGATAGTGGATACTTTAAATACCATCGGACACACAAAATAATAATGTCGCTTTGATAATGTTTCCATTTAAAGAGTTACTTCATATGGTAATTCTCCTTTTTAATTAGATTTTATGACAACCGAAATTTTTAACTAAAATTCAAATATTATTTAATTTTTATTTATTTATTCGTATTACTTTGTTATTCTAGTAATCAGGATAGTAAATCTTAGTGTCCTGATTAACAATAGAAAGGAAGATGTTTGATGAAAAGTTTAATATTATTAAAAGAGGAAATAAAGAAATAAACTGAAGAATAATATGTTTCTATTATCTTCAGTCAAAAATTATAAGTTGAGGTAGATAGAAAAATGATAAATATTCATAATAGATTAGACATACCAAAAATTATATTAGTTGAAGGGTTACCTAATTCAGGTAAAACAACTACACTTAGTATTGTTAAGGATTTTTTGAAAAAAAAATTCTTAAAGACCAAAGTTTTATATGAAGATGACTTAGATAATATGTTAGATAATCACTGTAATGCATATTTAACTAATGAAGAGTTTAAAGAATTTTTAAAAAAACACAAACCAATAGAAAAAGAGCTTTTGAAGATTAGAGAAGAGTTTTCAAATGGATATATTATAAGGTATTGGAAAAACAAGAATGTTTTAACAGACGAAGCTTTCAAAGAGTTAGAGTCATTTGATTTTTACAATTTGCCACTTGAAGATCATTTTGAACTAGTAGATTTAATGTGGAACAAGTTTTTGAGAAGCATAAAAAAGGATGATTACATCTATGTTGTTGAATGTGCATTGATACAAAATCCTATGCATGTTTCTGTTGTTAGAGATAATAAAAAGCCAGAATTTTTTTATGAAAGAGTATTAAACATACAGAGTAAGCTCTCTAACTTTAATCATTTAGTTTTATATATATCACACAATGACATTAAGAATGTACTCTTGAATAATTCTAAAAGATCAATTGGTTGGAATGAAGCTATTTTATATCAATATACAAAAGGTAATCAATTTGGTATATCAAGAAAATTAACGGGTTTAGAAGGTTTACAATCAGCATACGAAGAATTATTAAATATACAGTTAAATGCAGTTGAACAATTAAATGAGAATAAAATAATAATTACAAATGATTCATATGATCTAAACGAATTTAGTATGAAAATTGAAAATAAACTTTCAAAATATATAGGGATTTTGTAATCAGATCCTCTGTAAAAATTAGACCTTTGTCTAATGATATGTTACTATATAAAATCAACCTTGTAAGATGGACGCTTGAAAAAGCCTCTATTCCTACAGGGTCTTTTAGTATATAATTATAATATCTAAAGGATGATTAAAATAATGACTAAAATACCTTTTACATTGAAAACAATATAGAGTTAATCAATAATAAATATGTTAAAGAAGTAACATCTAATGTAATTGAATATACTGGTGATTTCAAGCAACACTGTATTAGTGGGTATGAAGAAGGAAAGAGCTCAATACAAATATTTAGAGAAGCTGATTTTAATATGATCATTATCGGGAATGAACGCGCAAAGAGTTCATTGAAAAGGTTTAAATATATATAAAGAAAAAGGAAAAATGGGCTTGCTTAATAAGCGCAAGGAGAACGTAGGTAGATCTTGAAAAAAGAATTAACTCTTGAAGAACAGTTAAAGAAGCAAAAAGTTGAAATATAATAGTTAAAAAAGGAATTTGAATTCGTAAAAAAGTAAGATAAGATAGAAAGGAGAGCGTTGGCAAAAGCAAAAAAGAATGCGAAGAAATAATAACAAAGAAAAAATACGAATTAATTAATACAACTATTAAGGAAAATAATTATAGAGGCATGGTAACTCATTTGTGTAAAATAGCTGGCGTTTCTAAGCCATTATTTCTTATTTAATAAATTAGAAGAGTATAGATCTAAAAAAGAATTATTTGATTTAGAATACATTAAAATAATAAAAGGTTTCAAAAAGGGGTCTAGAATAATAAGCATGCTGTTAAAAGAAAAAGGATTCATTTTTAATAGAAAGAAGGTTCTCCTTTTATTGTTGTATCTAGTTCAACATGCCGAGTTATAAAAGCTAGACCTTACGATTCTGATGCAAAAAATATATTATTATCTAATGGTGATGAGGAAAAAATGTATTAATTGATTGTAAATCACAATACATCACTTGTTGTATTTTTTTTTGGGTACTACATACATAACAGATATTCCCAACATTGTTGGCGGGAATACTTTCGTTAGATGAATAATCGATTAATGGAGGAGTAATATGAATATTGAAGAGAAAATGAATTTAACTTTTGAATTAGCACAAGAAGCTTTGCAAAAAGGAGAATTTCCGATAGCAGCAGTTATTTTTTTAGATGATAAGGTAATTGCTCAAAGTTACACAACTGAGAAGTCAGACAAAAGATATTTAATTCATGCTGAACTAAAAGCGCTTATTGAAGCTGATAAAAAAGGTTTTACAATTAAAGAACGAAAAAGAATGCAACTTTTTGTAACGTTAGAACCATGTATGATGTGTTTGGGAGCTGCGATGTCATTTTTTATTGGAGAAATATACTATTCGTTAGAAGCGCCAATTGATGGAGCTGTGAAAACTGCTAAAGATTGGAATCCTCATAGTGATGACTTCCCCGAATATGCTTTACCTCAAATTCAGGGAGGTATTCTTAGAGAAAATTGCAAAGAATTGTTCCATCAATACACTATCGAAAACAATCCTAGTCCCATGAATGATTTTGCAAAATCGCTAGCTTTACTTTAAATAATGTTTTAAGAATGGAAAACTGATTTAGAAAATATCTAATTTAAAAAATCAAAATGAAAATCGACTAAATTACCTAACATATCGATTTCCGTGGTTCAGTTGCAAGAGAACATCCTTCAATTTATAGATTTAAGATGATAAAAATACCAAAAAGCATTTATATATTATTGCTGTAAAGGTATTTGGTAATATTTTCAAGTTAATTCATCTGGGATGTTAATAACTTTTAGAAATTGTCAATATAATGAAGTTTACACTATAGAATTTTGTGAAAAAGAAAGTGAAGTAGTAGGTGACTTCTTTAGGGAGTAAATCTTCTAGCATTCTATTTCAGGTTATATCAAATTCAAATTTAATGTTATTCATGAAAGAGGGAAATATGAAAAAGATACATATAGTATAGGTGGTAATGTTGCTACTCAGCGGTTGTTATGAAATTGAGCACAATCAAAGTAGAGAGGAATTATTAGAAGAATTGAAATATTCAAATGAACTTTTAGAAGAACTTAGGAGACAAAATGAATCACTTTCCAAAGAACTGGAAGATGCAGAAAATGAAATAGATACAGCAACTCAAAAACTCATTGAGTATAAGGAAATTAATACTATTAATTCCTCTAATACGAGTTATACAAAAAAATCGATTGCGGGTTTTAATAATGGTTTTATTAGCGTAACAACAGTTTCTAAAAGTTTTGAAGTGCATCAAAAACTAAGAATAATTGGATTGGAAAAATTGAGAATGTTGAACACCAAATTATAGATCTGTCCAAAAATAATAAACCAAACGTTTCATTTGAAATAAGTGGTGAACTTTATGATTTCAAAATTGAAAAATTAAATGGAATGACGATTATGAAAGCTATCAAGTCGAAGAAGTGTTAAGTTTTGATACAATTATGGATAGCGATGTCATAATCCATTCATTACTAGCAGAAGGATGGCCTAGTGAGTTGTTATCTTGGAGTGATAAAAAAGGAAAGAAGTTCTACTATTTAATAGGAGACACTAGGTTAGCTGATTCTTGGCCAGATATTCTTATAAGTAAATTGTCTGATCTTAAACCTTGGTGGGAGAAGTAACTAAATGTGTAAAATAGTAGTTTTAGATGATACCATTTTGATACCAAAACAAAATAATTTTATTTGAGAATGTTGAGGAATAGAGAAATAGTGTACAAATGAACATGAATGACACTATATAACATATAAGAAAAGGTATTAATTGTTGAGTGGGAGTAGAGGGATAGTTGTAATGATTTTATGGTAATGATAAAAGGATTTTAATCGTAAAAATGATAAGATGCTTTTTTAATTTCAAAGGATAAAACACCAATAATTCTTTAAAAAAATGTATATGCATATTTTTGTAAGCGACTTGGTAATAATTTCTAGAGAATTGCGGTTGAGTCTTGTATAATGGATAATGTGGGAGATTAATAAAGTTTATTATATTACCCACAATAGTAGTAATTGTGGATTTTTTATTACTATAAGTTTTACCTAAAATCAATTAGTGGAGTGATGGTACTAAATTATATAATTATATATATAATACACTGCTTATCTATTAATACTTACAAAAAAAGTTAGTGCAAAGTTATATTAGTTTATGGAGGATTCTATGAAATTTAAGTATAAAAAAACAGCTATCACTATATTAGTATTTTCTTTAATAATATTTTTCCCTACATATACTCCTAAGATTAGAGATGAGAATAATAGAGTAGTTAAAAATAGTATTGCTGAATTGTCGAAAATAAAACTTGGTGGAGTTAATCAATCGGTTATGATTAGAGGCAAGAACAAGGATAATCCTATAATTTTATTCTTACACGGTGGACCAGGCTATCCTTTTATTGGTTATGCAAGAAAATTCCAAAGAAAATTAGAGGAGGATTTTATTGTTGTAAATTGGGACCAGAGGGGCTCAGGAAAATCTTTTTCTCCTTTTATCGATAAAACCACAATGACACAAGAGCAATTAGAAAAGGACACCCTAGACTTAATTAATTATTTGCTTGAGAAGTTTAACAAAGAAAAAGTGTTTATTGTAGGCCATTCATGGGGGACAGTACTTGGTATAGAGACGATTCAAAATGCTCCTGAAAAGGTGCATGCTTATATTGGTATTGGTCAAGTTGTTGATGATCATGATGGAGAAATAATTTCTTACAATTATACTTTAGAGGAAGCTAGAGAAGATGAAAATGAACAGGCTCTACAGGAACTTGCTGAGATTGGTATACCTCCATATGAGGATAGTACAAAAGATACTTTCGTTCAGAGAAAATGGTTAAAGAAGTATGGTGGTTTTGAGAAAGAAGTTATTACATTAGATGAAATAAAAGGTGGTATACTATTCTCGCCTGAGTATTCATGGATTGATGGGGGCAGATTTTTACTTGGGAATATGTACTCAATAAATACTGTATTGAATAATAGAGATAAAGTAGACTTTAGACAGAAGTATCAAACTTTTGAAGTTCCTATGTACTTTTGTGCAGGGAGATATGACTACAATACTCCATCTGTAATAGTTGAAGAGTACTTTAATATTATTAATGCACCTAAGAAAAAATTTTATTGGTTTGAGAAATCAGCTCATGAACCACACCTAGTCGAAGAAGAAAAGTTTGCTAATATAATGTTAGATATTTTAATGGAAATTATCAATAATAATTAAAATTTATTTTGTACTATTTAGTTATGGTTAAGAGTATGATAGATTTTTTCCCATCATTTCAAACAAAGTTCAATTTGTGCTCAGTTTATAACAAACCTCTTTTGAGTATCCCGATTGAAAGAATAACGATTGCACTGGAAACACTCATAATGTTTGAAACCATTCTAACTCAAAAGTAATTATAGCAATAAATTTCTTTAATACTATATTTATTATTAGAATAATAGTGATATTATTTTGATGCCAAAATAAAATGATTTTGTTTGAGAATGGTGAGAATACTGTGATATATAGTATTAATTAGTATAAATGACACTGAATAACATATAAAAGAAGATTCTAATTATTGAGTGGGAGTAGTTGAATCGTCTCCAATTTGTCAATATATATCATATATGGTAACTCGTCTCCATATTCTCATGTTTAGATAGCTGAATGATATGTTCAGCTATCTTTTTTGGTATCATTAACAATGTAAAATATATTGTTTAAACTTTTATAATTGTGAGTTAGGTTTACTTTACTTTTAAACTTCATGTGATTGACGAGATACTACTAAAGTATTTTCTTTTGAAAATATATATAATTTATGTTACGTTTATATACGGTTGGGGAAAATTTGTGTAATTTAGCCCATATAAAGGCCTTTTTATTTTATGTAGTTATAAAAATGGTGAAAAGGTATTAAGTAGTTTCATACCTGTTGATCAAGGAACCGTAATAGGAGAACAAGGTAACACACCATATCTTCTGGTTTTGATGAACATTTACACTTCGGAACCTACGCGACAAACAATTCAAACGATCTTATGAAAAATAGTAGATATGATTATCAAGACTTTATGTAGAAAGATTTGCACGTTGATCCTCTGGATGTAATAAAATTATCTGGTGAACAAAAGACAGGATTTACTTGATCAAAGTGGTAGATTACAACCTTACATAGAACAATATGATTATATTCAAAAATAACTATTATACAATAAGATAGAGGTGAAAAAATGATAAAAAAATCAAAATATAGTTATTTATTTATTGGATTACTATTGATAAGTGTCTTAGTCTGCTTGTTTATCATTAATGATAAACAAGATAAAGAAAGGCTTGAGAACTTGGTTGAAGCTGAGAAGAGTGAAATTTTAAACTATCTATCTAACACTCAACATGATGAACTCATGGGAATATATAATCTTTCTAGTGATTATGTTGCGGTATCCAATAATAAAATCTACAATTTTCAACCTTACGATATTGGAGAAGAAAGCTTTAAATATTATGAAATTATCAACTTTGAGCATGAATTAGGAGAAAAAATAACCCAATTTAACGTAAATGTTGATAGTATTTCAAGTTTTCATTTAATTACAGAGTCCCAAAATGAATTTCTATTCAAGACAACGAGAGAATACTTTTCTAAAAAGTCTCCAAATAGCGGATGGAAATCATTGGATAGTAATAATTCCGAATACTATTTTAACTATATAAATTTCTCTAAAAGCATTGATATAATTGATACATTTAAGGAATTTCATATGTATGAGGTTAGAGGCAACATTGATCCATTAGTATTGTTGTACGTTCAAAATGATCAGTTATTCGGTTATAGTACAACCAATTTTTTAGGTAATGAAGAACTGAAGCCTATCGAACTTAACTTTGATAAGAAAATAAAATTTGTAAAAACTGTTGGTACTAGTTCTGATAGAACAGTAATTTTAACAAAAGATGGATACATTTACTTCGTAGGTATTTATGGACCAATTGACCACGTAGGGATGGAGTCACCCTTTAGAATCATCTTCACTGATGACTATAACAATACTAAAATTTCGGAATTGAAAATTGGTGATTTACAAGGTCAGGTAATAAACTTTTCAAGTAATGCTTATTACGATGTGATATCGACTGAAAGTGCTACATATCTGTATGGTATATTACCTTCGGATGTAATATCAGATGGTAACGTCTTAACTGAAAACATAATTGAATTAACAATTGATAACGAACCTGTTATCGCAAAATCAATTAAATGCCAAGATTATAGAGAATGTTATATTCAAACATCAGATGATAAAATATATTCAATCGATGAAAGTAGGTTTATTTCAGGAAAAATAAACTTTAAAGATAACTTAAATCTGATTGATTTATCAAAAGAAATTATTAGTAATGACGATATTGATTTTAATAGAACATTTAGTGATAGTGGAGATTTCATCTATACTAAATCTGGAGAAACATATTTCTTCACGAACAATAAAGAGGTTGGGAATAGACTTACTCCGGTTCCTAAACTCCAATACTATCAGACTTATCAAGATTATCTAGCTCAACGTAAACAAGAGTATATAGATAATGTTGATCAATCAGTAATTGATGGGTACTATGAATCAATTAAAGATACGTTACCAAAAGGTAATATTGAAAATTAAAAATATCTATTTTAGCAGCAATCGTAGTGATTGCTGTTTTTGATTGAATAAAGAAATTATTTGTTTTGAGTCTTGATTCTAGAAAATTAAGAAATTATGAAGCAATCATCAATCATCAATCATTTAAAGGGATTAAGTTAACATAATAATTAGTCCAAATTTATTCCTTAAATGATACCGTTTTTATACCAAAATTAAATTACTCTGCTTGAGAATAGAGAGAAAACAGAGAAATAGAGTATTAGAATATGGTAGCTCGTTTCCATATTATTAGCAACTATTAAGTTACTTATTGAGTGTATTTTTTAATAAAATCATATAAAAATAAACTGAAAACAGGTGTATATAAGCCTGTTTTTATATTTCATTTAATATTTATCAAGAAATTTTAATAATAATGCAAAATTATTTAAATATCTTATATACAATTGAATAAAGTTAAAGTGTAATTTAATAATATTAAGTTTCATATTGACAATATTGAACTTTTATTATAATGTGTTAAGTGTAGAACAAATAAAATAGACAAAGGAGGCTAAGGAAATGAAAAATCAAGTGATAGGAGATTGTCCAAATTTGGAAGACAGCGAATAAAGGTAGTGGGAGAGAATACAGTGAAGTAATTGAGGTTATTTTTTTATAAAACCATTACTTAAAGAACTTGGTAAATGTTCTCCATTTGATTTAGTGGATATTAAATCAAGTGGAGAACAATAGTATATATTAGGATTATATAGGAGAGCATATGAAGAAAAACATTTTAAAAGACAAAAACTTTTTACTATATTTCATAGGGATGTTTGTTACATCAATTGGAGATATATTTTACAGTTTTGCTGTTAGTTGGTACATCCTTGAATTAACTGGTTCAGCAACACAAGCAGGTTTGTACTTAGCGTTTGGTGCGATAATTAAACTAATTTTATCTAACTTTGGTGCAGCTTTAGTGGATAGAATGGATAAAGTTAAGATAATGTACTTTACAGATTTTATTAGAGGGATAGCTATTATTATAACTGGTTTTATCATATTTAGTACTAGTGATAAAACTATCATACTTACTACCTTATATATTACTGCTTCAATAATGGGAACGCTTGGGTCTTTATTTGGTCCTGCGACCAGTGCCTTAATTAAATACATGGTTCCAGAAGAAAGCTTGCAGCAAGCCAATTCATACCTACAAATAAAGAATTCAGTTCAATCAATTATTGGTATGGCATCAGCAGGATTTATTTATAGCTTCCTTGGTATATCTGGTGTATTTATTCTAAATGGTGTAACTTTCATAATATCTGGATTTACAGAACTATTTATACAAGTTGAAACTCAGGAAGAAATTGAAGGTAAAACTACCTTCAAACAGTTACTGAGTGATATTAAAGAAGGTTGGGTATATATTTATAATAAACCAACAATCTTTAGATTAATGTTAATAATGGTATTCTTAAACTTTCCATTTGCACTTTTATTTGGGATAGGACTTCCGTATCTATTTAATCAGACTTTAGGTGTTGCGCCATCTTACTTATCGTATGTAAATGTAGTGATGAGTGTAGCGATGATATTGATGCTGATTTATTTATCGACAAAAGAGTTAGGCGATAAATATTATAAGAATTTAAGGAAATACATGACGATGACAACTGTGTTTTACCTCCTAAGTATCTCAGTTGTCTATGTTATGGGTCAAGCTTTATTAGCGTTTAATGTTGCATATGCTCTCTTCTTAATATCTATGGCTTTATTAGCGATGTCTAATGGAGGAGTGAGTGTTCCTATGCAGACTTTCCTTGCGAAATCATTTGATAAAGAAATGTTTGCAAGATCAATGGCTGTTATTGGGATCATGAGTACTATAACGTATCCACTTGCATCTTCAGTCGGTGGATTAATAATTGATACATTAGGGCTAAACGTATTGTTGCTATTTGCATTAGTGATATATATAATTTGTTTTGTATGGTTTTTATGTGAAAAAGGAATAAAAAAAATATAAGAGAAATCTTATTTTGTTTGTTAAAATATCGTTATTTAGTTTGAGTTTCTCTATTAGTAAGATACATTAGAGCTATAAGAGTTTAAGGAGGAATAATATGGAAAACAATTTTTAGTTAGACTATAAGGTTGTGTTGCAAAAAATCTATTAGTTTAAAGAAGTGCAAACTAATAGCTTTGAAGAATACTTCTTATACAGCACCTAAAATTGCATTTTGAACTGACGTCTGTAAAGTGGACAGATAATTTAATTAAATATTAATGATACTTGAAGTGCCATGTTTCGATATATCATCGGAGCTTGACACTTTAATTTTTTTTGTAATCTTTTAAAGTTATAAAATTGAATATATTCTTTAGATACAATAATTTCTTCTATTCTAGGTATTGGTATTCAAAGCGCTGCTGTATTGAATCTGAATATGAAGACTTTAATCGTTTTGAAAATCCTGGACAAATGTTAGCTTTCGCAGGGCTGGATGTAAGAATTAATCAGTCTGGAACATCTGAACGGTTATGTTGCAAGAATTCTTCTAGTTTTAAGAAGAACAAACTAATAGCTTTGTAAGAATACTTCTTGTACAACACCAAAAATTACATTTACTAATGCAATTTCCTCAATAACTGATTTTACTCTTGCTTGCCCTTTACGAATCATGTTCATTGCTTCGACCCCCTGGATGGTGGAGCTAGCGGATTTAAAATGCTTGAATCCAAGCATATGATTTGTTATCCGTTTAATATGCCGGTGATCCTGTTCATATGCTTGGATGACCGGTATTTTATTTTGGAATGTAGTCGCTCATTTTTGATTTCGTTCTTAATTGTAGAAACAGTGGCAGCGTATTTATCAGTTGTGATGACTCTTGGATTGCTGTTATGTACTGAACGCATTGCTTTTCTAAAGAATTTCTTAGCTGCATTGCGATTTCTTGATCTAGATAACCAAAAATCGGTAGTTTGACCATGTTGATCTACTGCTCTATACAGATAGGTCCACTTACAAGGATGCATAGTTGAGCAGTAACGAAGTTACGACCAGACCTTTTACTTTTATATAAGTTTCGTCAACTCTCCAAGAGTCTGATGTTTTCTTTAAGTGCTTTCGTAATCTGCGATTTAATGTAGGGGAATACTCGACAACCCATCTGTAGATGGTTGAATGATTTATAAAGAGTTCTCTTTCTTCCATTATTTCTTGAAGGTTACCATAAGATAGTGGATACTTTAAATACCATCGGACACACAAAATAATAATGTCGCTTTGACAATGCTTCCATTTAAAGATTATCTACATAGGATAATTCACCTTTTTCATTAGAGTTTATGATAAGATTATAATATAGAGGATTTTTGCAACACAACCGTATCGTATATGCATCTTGGATTACGTTGAAGAAATAGATGAAATAAAGAAATAAAGGAATGATTATATGAAAAAAAAAGAGAAAATCTTATATTTATAACAATTTTATTATTAATTATTATACTTAGAGTCTATTTTTTTTCACCAATTATTGTAGATGGTATTTCTATGAATCCGACATTGAAACACAAAGATTTTATGATATTAAATAAAAACGAACATGAACTGTCTCGTTTTGAAGTTGTAGTTATTGACGATAAATTTAATGGAACAGATTATATAAAAAGAATTATAGGATTACCTGGTGAAGAGATTGAATATATAGATAATAAATTATACATTAATGGAATTTTCATTAATGAAGAATTTATAAACGAAGAAATTGTGACAAATGATTTTAAGATAAGAACTATTCCCAATAACTGCTATTTTGTATTAGGTGATAATCGTATGAACTCTGAAGATAGTAGAAGTTTTGGATTTGTTAATAAGAAATATATAACAGGAACAACGAATATTATTGTATTCCCTTTCTCAAGAATGAGAATAATAAATTAAAAATATACAAGATTAAAAAAATATAAAGACTAGTACTCAAACAACGCTTATGTGTATTCAATGACTAGTAAGGCTGCTATGTTATCAAAAAAATGGAGTTATTTATGTCTGATTTAAAATTGACAAATGATTGGAAATAACACAAAATTTTATTGTCTTAAGAGTGTCTATTCTATCAAAGATGTATATTCGTTAAAAAAGAAACTTAAAAATTCTTAAAAGAGCGTCTTATATGATGGAAAAGGGGGGAATTGATGCTTAAATTACCCTTTATATGTATAAAAATAAATATGTAAAAACTTTTAATTCTGGATAGGTTCTACAACTTGAAAATGAGAGAGTGGGACTGGAATTTCTTGTATAATTAATTCCTTTAACTCTTTAAGTACGTTAACTATTCTGTTGAGTGGGTACTGTCACCAGTATAGGATTGTGGAACTGGTAGTGGGTGGATAACCGAATTACTGTAAGAATAATAATTTAACAAGCGTACTAGAAACGTACTATAAAATTTATGAGCCAGGGATTTAGAGTGATATATATGATAACAAAAATACTGATTTACATACGTTTTAATGTCTGATTAAAAATAAACAATAGATTGTGAATAACGAAAAATTTTAGTGTCTTAAAAGTGTCTTATTCTATAAAAAATATATTATTCAGTAAAAAAAGAAACTTAAAATTCTTAAAAGAGCGTCTTACATGATGAAAATAGGTGAAAATGATGCTTAAATCACGCTTTATGGGGGTAGAAACGTAATAAATTGAAAATGAATGTATTCCCATCATTCGCCCCATTTAATATTTAAACTCGTAAATACCTTATTTTAATGGTATCTAAGAGTTTTTTAATATCACTTATTGAAATACAATGCTGGACAGGGGTTCGATGTCCCTCATCTCCACCATAAAGGTCTCGACCAAAAAAGGTCGTTAATTATATATTGTCGAATGGAAC
>Ga0209272_10001782_pt1 | contig 12984 bp, 4 predicted proteins | sample tdDd002_FD_187125 | JGI IMG/M metagenome (GOLD analysis project Ga0209272, IMG submission 187125) | Marine sediment microbial communities from the Atlantic coast under amendment with organic carbon and nitrate - tdDd00.2 (SPAdes)... | ecosystem: Environmental > Aquatic > Marine > Coastal >... | reverse complement strand
TCGATCTTACGAACTTTGATAGGCTTCTTCGCAGGATCTACGCGTTGAACATCGATAAATTGATAAACGTTCTGACTCATGATTCAAACATCCTCCATGATTACTGGGCTTGAACGCGCAGTTCTGCGGCACTGCGACTCTGGTGACCAAGTAGCGTGCGCAAGTCCGCCGCTTGTGGTTTCACCAAGTAGAACTTTGGAATCCATTCATCAAAGTTCGCCAAGATATCTTCTGCGTGACTAGAGCCGGTTTCTTCAAGGTGTTCGGCAATCAGACCACGCAAGTGCTCTTGGTGGATGTAGAGATCCGACAGAGAAATCGCTTCAACCGATTCGTTGTTCACGCGACCTTGGAAGTCTTGGTTCTCATCCAATACGTAAGCAAAACCGCCAGTCATGCCAGCGCCAAAGTTCACGCCTGTCGCGCCAAGAATGGCAACAATGCCGCCAGTCATGTACTCACAAGCGTTGTCGCCAGCACCTTCAATGACGGCAATCGTACCTGAGTTACGTACGCCGAAACGCTCACCGGCTTTACCTGCCGCAAACAGCTTACCGCCGGTCGCACCGTACAGACAGGTGTTACCAATGATAGTCGCTTCATTACACTTAAATGCAGTGCCAAGGTGAGGCTTGATAACCACCTTACCGCCAGCCATGCCTTTACCTACGTAGTCGTTGGCATCACCAGTGAGGTAAAGCTCTACGCCACCCGCGTTCCAAACGCCAAATGACTGGCCAGCAGTACCATCCAAATGCAGTTTGATTGGCGTCGCTGCCATGCCTTGGTTGCCGTAACGCTGAGCGATTTCACCGGATAGGCGAGCACCCACAGAACGGTCGGTGTTGATCACGTTGTAGAAGAAGCTAGCAGATTGACGTTTCTCAACCGCTTGCAGCGCATCTTCGATGATCTTGTTGTTTAGCTCTGCTTTATCAAATGGTGTATTTGGTTGTGTCCAGTAAAGAGGGTGTCCTTCTGGAGAGACTGGTGCCTCAAGGATATTCGACAAATCAAGCTTGGTTTGTTTTGCTGTCAGACCTTCAACGGTTTCCAACAAATCGGTACGACCAATCAAGTCAGTCAGTTTTTCAACACCAAGTTCAGCGAGCAATCCGCGTACTTCGTCTGCCAGACCAATGAAGTAGTTCATCACCATTTCCGGAAGACCTTTGAAGTACTCTTTACGCAGCGTCTCGTCTTGAGTTGCAACGCCAGTCGCACAGTTGTTGAGGTGACAAATACGTAGGAACTTACAACCCATTGCCACCATTGGTGCAGTACCAAAACCGAAGCTTTCGGCACCTAGAATCGCCGCTTTCACCACGTCTAGACCCGTTTTTAGACCACCATCTACCTGTAGACGAATCTTATGACGTAGACCATTAGCAACCAGTGCTTGCTGTGTCTCTGCCAGTCCCAATTCCCATGGGCTACCTGCGTATTTCACTGAGGTTAATGGGCTTGCTGCGGTACCGCCGTCGTAACCCGAGATGGTAATGAGATCAGCGTAAGCTTTCGCGACACCTGTTGCGATGGTGCCGACGCCTGGTTCAGATACTAATTTCACCGAAACTAGCGCATTTGGATTGACTTGTTTTAGGTCGAAGATCAGCTGGGCTAAATCTTCAATCGAATAAATATCGTGGTGCGGAGGAGGGGAAATCAGAGTCACTCCCTGTACCGAATAACGCAGTTTTGCGATTTCTGCGGTGACTTTGTGCCCAGGTAACTGGCCACCTTCACCCGGCTTCGCACCCTGTGCGACCTTGATCTGCAGTACGTCTGCATTGGTTAGGTAGTGAGGCGTAACACCAAATCGACCTGAAGCAATCTGCTTGATACGTGAGTTACGCTCTGTACCGAAGCGACGTGGATCCTCACCGCCTTCACCCGAGTTAGAGTAACCACCGAGACGGTTCATCGCTGTTGCAAGTGCTTCGTGCGCTTCTGGGCTAAGTGCGCCAATGGACATTGCCGCTGAGTCAAAACGTTTGAACAGTTCTGTACTTGGCTCGATTTGCTCAAGTGGTAGTGGTGAGTCTGATTTTTTCAGTGCCATTAAGTCACGCAGCATGGCAACAGGACGTTGGTTCACCTGTTTAGCAAAGCTCTGATAATCGTTACTTTCGCCTGATTTCACCGCAGTTTGCAGTGTGCCAACCACGTCTGGGTTGTAGGCGTGATATTCACCACCGTGGACGTATTTCAATAAGCCGCCATGCTCGATAGCTTTGCGTTTCGCCCAAGCTTTACGAGAAAGGTTGTACAAATCTTGTTGGAAGTCGTCGAAGTTCGCGCCTTCAATACGAGTTGTAACACCTTTAAAGCACAAATCGACCACTTCTTGGCTCAAGCCAACCGCTTCAAACAGTTGCGAGCAGCGGTAAGAGGCGATGGTAGAAATCCCCATTTTCGACATGATCTTGTACAGACCTTTGTTTATGCCGTATTGGTAGTTTTGCATCACATCGCGATAGTCTTTTTCTAGCGCTTTATCATCAATCAGCTTACCTAGCGCTTCATAAGCTAGGTATGGGTAAACGGCTGTGGCGCCAAAGCCAAGCAAGACAGCAAATTGGTGTGGGTCACGTGCCGTGGCTGTCTCAACAACAATGTTGGCATCGCAACGTAAGTTGGCATCGATCAGGCGAGTTTGAACAGCACCGACCGCCATTGCTGCAGGAATTGGCAGCTTGCCTTTGACTAAAGCGCGATCTGAAAGCACAACCAGAACCGTGCCTTCACGTACGACCTGTTCTGCTTGCTCACACAGATCATCAATGGCTTGTTTAAGATCTTTCTGTTGTGGATCGTAGTTTATATCGAGAATGGTATTACGGTAGTGATCGTCACCAAGCTCGAGTAATTGCTGCATGTCTGAGTAAAGTAATACCGGCGAATCGAAGGTCACTCGGTAGGCGTGTCCATCTGTTTCACAGAAGACGTTCATCTCCTGACCAATACTGGTCGCCAGTGACATTACGTGTTTTTCACGCAATGGATCGATTGGCGGGTTGGTTACCTGAGCAAACTTTTGGCGGAAGTAATCAGTTACCAAGCGCTCTTTCGAGGATAAGACGGCCATCGGGGTATCATCACCCATGGAGCCGACCGCTTCTTGGCCCATATCACCAAGGACACGCAGTACTTGATCGACTTCTTCATTGCTCATGGCGAATTGCTTTTGATAAGTCTTAAGCAAGTCTTCATCAAAGCTGCGTTCGCCAACTTGATCTTCAGGTAACTGAGCAAAAGGTGTGAGTTTGCGAACGTTGTTTTCCATCCATTCGCGGTAAGGATGGCGAGATTTCAGATCGTTATCGATCTCACTTGATTGCCATAGTTTGCCTTTGCGAGTATCGACAACCAGTAGTTCGCCAGGACCAACACGCCCTTTTTCGGCAACCTCATCCGGAGCGTAATCCCAAATACCGATCTCTGATGCTAGAGTGATCAGCCTGTCTTTAGTTATCACATAACGTGCAGGACGCAGACCATTACGATCTAGGTTACAGGCAGCGTAACGGCCATCGGACAGTACGATACCTGCCGGGCCATCCCATGGTTCCATGTGTTTGGAGTTGAAGTCGTAAAATGCTCGCAGATCCGGATCCATATCTGGGTGGTTTTGCCATGCTGGTGGCACAAGCATACGCATGGCACGGAAGATATCCATACCGCCTGCTAAAAAGAGATCCAACATATTATCTAAGCTGGAAGAGTCTGAGCCAGTCTCGTTCACAAATGGTGCCGCAGTTTGTAGGTCGGGCAGCAGTGGTGATGAGAACTTGTAAGCACGAGCGCGTGCCCATTGGCGGTTACCTTCAATGGTATTGATCTCTCCATTATGAGCAAGGTAACGGAACGGTTGAGCCAGAGGCCAACGAGGTTGGGTATTAGTTGAAAAACGCTGGTGGAACAGGCAGATAGCAGATTCCATGCGTAGATCAGCAAGATCAAGGTAGAAGCGCGGTAAGTCCGCAGGCATGCACAAGCCTTTGTACACCAAAACTTGAGTCGACAAGCTACAGATGTAGAAATCAGGATCTTCAGTGATTTGTTTCTCGATGCGACGGCGTGCGATGTAGAGACGACGCTCAATGTCACGCTCGCGCCAACCTGCCGGGGCAGAGATAAAGACTTGTTGAATGTCTGGAAGTGAATCAGCAGCGATTGGGCCGAGTACTTCTGAATTGGTTGGCACTTCACGCCAACCCGCAACAGTTAACGTCTCTTGTGCGAGTTCTTTGTTGACGATGTCCTTGGTGAGTTGAGCTTTCACCGGATCTTGGTTGAAGAAAATCATCCCAACGGCGTATTGCTTGCCAAGGTTGAAGCCATTTTCTTCGGCGATAAGGCGTAAATAGTAATCGGGCTTTTGTAGAAGAAGACCGCAACCATCACCAGTTTTACCATCGGCGGCGATGCCACCACGGTGGGTCATGCGATCAAGTGCGGAAATTGCTGTACGTACCAGCTTGTGACTTTGCTCGCCTTCCATGTGCGCGATTAAGCCAAATCCACAGTTGTCTTTCTCAAGACTTGGATCATAAAGAGCCATTGCAATTCTCCCTTTGCTTATCTGTCATCCCGACAGATATATCAACACTGCTCAAGTTGATAATGATGACTAACTATGCGTCACTTTCTATGTTTTATGTATATCTATTCAATAAAATTCGTCAAATATCTTAACAAAATTTGTGTGTTTTATTTTCACCAACTTCACAAGCTATAGCTTATTGTAAAAAAGGTCAAGTTATTAGTGAATCATCGCGTGAATATGCGATTTACCATTTAATTGGCTGAAATAATTCAAGAAAAACAGTGAGATAGAAAAGCTATTGTTACAAAAAGGTAACATTTGATTCTGACGGGCATAAAAAAGACCAGCATAAAATGCTGGTCAAAATAAAAAGGTTGGAAGGAACTGTTTTCTTTCTTCGCTACCAGCCATCGATACTACTGATGGCTGGATTTAATACTTAGAAAGAGGAAGTGAGAACACTCCCTTTACGCAGAAAGCATCAGTGAATCTGCTTTTGCTTCTAGGTTTGTGCCACCCATTAAATAGTCATCGATAGCACGGGCACATTCACGACCTTCGTTGATACAACGAACCACCAGAGATTGTCCTGTTCGCATATCACCAGCAGCAAATACACCTTCTTGGTTGGTAGCAAAACCTTGGGTTGCTACGTTACCGCGATCATCCAGCGCGATATCCAGTTGAGCAAGCACGCCAGTTGGTTCTGGGTGCAGGAAGCCCATCGCTAGGAATGCCATATCACATGGGATCACACGCTCGCTGCCTTCTACTTCTTTGAAGCTTGGGCGCTCGCCAGGTTTCGCATCTTGCCAAACGATATCAGCAAGACGAAGACCAGTGACTTCACCTTTGTCATTGCCGATGAACTCTTTGGTTAGGATATTCCAGTGACGATCAACACCTTCTTCATGAGACGTCGAAGTACGTAGGATCATAGGGTACTGTGGCCATGGCATATTTGCAGGGCGTTTCTCTGGTGGAATCGGCATGATTTCAACCTGAGTGATGCTTGTTGCGCCATGACGGTTAGAGGTACCCACACAGTCAGAGCCGGTATCACCACCACCGATAACGACAACATGTTTACCCGCGGCGTGAAGTTCTTCACCCTTAAGATCCATGTTGTTGGCACGGCGGTTGTTTTGACCTAGGAATTCCATTGCGAAGTGAACGCCTTTTAGCTCACGACCCGGAACTGGCAAATCACGAGGAACGGTTGAACCACCCGTTAGTAGAACCACATCGAATTCTTGACGAAGTTGCTGGGCATTCACATCAACACCAACGTGTTGGTTAACTTTGAATTCAATACCTGCTGCTGCCATCAAGTTGATTTTGCGGTCAATCACGTCCATACCCAGTTTGAAATCTGGGATACCAAAACGTAGTAGACCACCCACTTTCTCGTCTCGTTCGAATACCGTCACAGTATGACCAGCGCTATTTAGCTGCTCGGCAGCTGCAAGGCCAGCAGGGCCAGAACCGATGATCGCAACAGTTTTACCTGTGCGAGAGCGTGGTGTTTTTGGTTTGGCGTACCCTTCACGATACGCCGTTTCTACGATGGTTTTCTCGATATTACAGATGGTGATTGGGTCTTGGTTGATGCCAAGTACACAAGCACTTTCACATGGAGCAGGGCAAACTCGACCAGTAAACTCAGGGAAGTTATTCGTCGAGCTTAGAATGTTCCATGCTTCTTCCCAGCTATCACGATAAACCGCGTCGTTAAACTCTGGGATGATGTTACCGATAGGGCAGCCGTTATGACAAAACGGCACACCACAATCCATACAACGAGAAGCCTGAGTATTGATTTTGCTACCAAACTCCTCGTTCAGAACGAACTCTTTGTTGTTCTTGATACGTTCAGCTGGGTCGATCTTCTGTGGAAGTTCACGACCATGCTCTAAAAATCCAGTAGGCTTACCCATTACACTGCCTCCGCTTCAGTTTGTTGCGCTTCAGCTTTACGCTTTTGAAGAACCGCTTTGTAGTCACGCGGCATTACCTTAACCATAGAGGCTAGGCTTGCTTCAAAGTTGTCTAGGAAAGACTGAGCGACTTCACTTCCTGTGAATTGAACATGCTTGGTTAGCATGTCGAGTAATAGATCTTTGTCTTCTTGCTCGATTGGGTCTAGGTCAACCAGTTCTGGGTTCAGTTTCGACTCAAAGTCGCCTGATTTATCCCATACGTAAGCAACACCGCCACTCATACCTGCGGCAAAGTTACGACCTGTTGAACCAAGGATGATGGCAGCACCGCCAGTCATGTATTCACAACCGTGGTCACCGACGCCTTCTACTACTACTTTCGCACCTGAGTTACGAACACAGAAACGTTCGCCAGCCATACCGCGAATGAAAGACTCACCCGAGGTTGCACCGTAGAAACATACGTTACCAACCACGATGTTATCTTCAGCGACAATGCTTGATTTCGCATCAGGGTACAGCACCAAGGTACCGCCAGATAAGCCTTTGCCCCAGTAGTCGTTTGCATCACCTTCCACTTCGAACTTCACGCCCTTAGCTAGGAATGCACCGAATGACTGACCTGCAGAGCCGTTGAACTTCACGTTCATTGGTTGAGGAAGGCCGGCATCTTTGTACACTTTCGAGATTTCGTTCGACAGCATGGTTCCTGCAGAACGGTCCGTGTTAACGATAGGGAATTCGGCTGTCACCGCTTCACCTTTCTCGAGAGCAGGAATGGCAGCTTGAATCAGCTTACGGTCTAGTACTTCTTCTAAGTTGTGGTTCTGCTCTGCTTGGTTGAATACGCCGTCCGCTTCGCGTGGCTGTTCAACGTGGAGAACAGGAGATAGGTCTAGGTTCTTGTATTTCCAGTGAGAAACATCTTGGCGAATTTTCATTTTCTGACCTTGACCGACCATCTCATCGATAGTGCGGAAGCCAAGTTCAGCCATGATTTCACGTAGACCTTGTGCCATGTATTGGAAGAAGGTTACGACGTCTTCTACGCGACCATCAAAGCGCTCGCGAAGTGTCTTGTTCTGAGTCGCGATACCAACAGGGCAGGTGTTCTTATGACACTTACGCATCATGATACAACCTTCAACCACCAAGGCTGCGGTTGCCACGCCCCATTCTTCTGCACCGAGTAGTGTTGCGACTGCAAGGTCGCGAGGTGTCTTCATCTGACCATCCGCTTGAACTACGATACGGTTACGTAGACCGTTCTTCAGTAGCGTTTGGTGCGTTTCTGCCAAACCAAGTTCCCAAGGTAGACCGGTATGACGGATTGAAGACATTGGTGATGCACCAGTACCACCGTCGAAGCCTGCGATTAGCACAACGTCCGCTTTCGCTTTCGCTACACCAGAAGCGATCGTACCTACGCCTGCTTCCGATACCAGCTTCACGTTGACACGGCCCGCGCGGTTTGCGTTCTTCAAGTCGTAGATAAGCTGAGCCAAATCTTCGATTGAGTAGATATCGTGGTGTGGCGGTGGTGAGATAAGGCCAACGCCCGGAGTCGAGTGACGTGTTGCACCGATCCAGTCATCCACTTTATCGCCTGGTAGCTGACCACCTTCACCTGGCTTCGCACCTTGAGCCATTTTGATTTGCAGCTCTTCAGCGTTAGTTAGGTAGTAAGAGGTTACGCCGAAACGACCAGAAGCCACCTGCTTGATTGCAGAGCGTTCCCAATCGCCGTTCTCTTTGCGCTCGAAACGCATTGGGTCTTCACCACCCTCACCAGAGTTCGATTTCGCGCCAAGACGGTTCATCGCAACAGCTAGTGTGGAGTGTGCTTCGTAAGAAATAGAACCGAATGACATAGCACCCGTCGCGAAGCGTTTCACGATGCTTTCAATTGGCTCGACTTCGTCGATAGAGATAGAACCTGCTGGGTTCTTAATGAACTCAAGTTGGCTACGCAGGGTTACCGCGTTGTCACCTTGCTTATCTACGGCTGTCGCGTACTGCTTGAACTGATCGTAGTTCTTGTTGCGCGTAGACTCTTGCAGTAGAGAAATAGTCTCTGGGTTGAATAGGTGCTTCTCACCACGCTGTTTCCATTGGTAAACACCGCCAACATCCAGCATTTGAATTGGGATTTCGCGTTGTGGGTAACCGATGCGGTGACGGATCAGTACTTCTTTGGCGATATCATCAAGGGTGAGACCTTGGATACGGGAAACTGTACCTGTGAAGTATTTGTCTACTACAGACTTGTGAATGCCCAAAGCTTCGAAAATTTGCGCGCCATGGTACGACTGTAGTGTCGAGATACCCATCTTCGAGAAGATCTTCAGAAGACCGCCATTGATCGCTTTACGATAGTTGTTGAACAGATCGCGAGGGTTCGCTTCTGGATCCAACTTCTTAGTACGTTGAAGTTCAATGATGGTTTCAATCACTAGGTAAGGGTTAACCGCATTCGCACCGTAACCAAGTAATGTTGCAAAGTGGTGTGTCTCACGTGCGTCACCGGTTTCAACCACGATGTCACACTTCGCACGTAGACCTTTGCGGATCAAGTGGTGGTGTACTGCGCCAACTGCCAGCATTGCTGGGATCGCCGCGTGGTTTGAGTTCACTGCACGGTCAGTTAGTAGGATGATTGAGTAACCATCGATAACCGCGTCTTCTGCGTATTGGCAAATACGTTTTAGTGCGCGCTCAAGCTTACCTTGATCTTCATTGGCTTGGAATACGATATCCAACGTCTTCGCTTGTAGGTGCTCGTTATCGATCGCACGCAGTTTCTCAAGTTCAGAGTTCGCCAGAACTGGTGATTCCAATTCGACTTTCTGACAGTGAAGTGGTGTTTCAGTCAGAAGGTTTTGGTCTTTACCCAAGTACGTGTTCAGCGACATCACCATACGCTCACGGATCGGGTCGATCGGTGGGTTAGTTACCTGTGCAAACAGCTGCTTGAAGTAGTTTGAAAGGTGCTGAGACTGATGAGATAGAACCGCAAGAGGCCAGTCGGCACCCATTGCTGACAATGGCTCTTTCGCGTCATTCGCCATTGGAACGATGATTTCGTTCACTTCTTCAGTGCTCACACCGAAAGCTTGTTGACGGTGCAGCAAGCGCTCAGGAGAAGGTTGACTGAACTGGTTGCTCGCATCTGGCAGTTTCTTCAAGCTCAGTAGGTTTTCTTCTACCCACTTCTCGTAAGGCTGCGCTGTTGCGATGGTGTCTTTCACTTCTTCATCAGAGATGATGCGACCTTGCTCTAGGTCTGCAACGAAGATACGACCTGGCTGTAGACGGCCGCGGAACTCTACGTTCTCTGGCTCAATATCCACAACACCAGATTCTGATGCCATTACTAGGAAGTTGTCTTTGGTCACTGTGTAGCGAGAAGGTCGCAAACCGTTACGGTCTAGTGTCGCACCAACTTGAACGCCGTCAGTAAAACATACTGAAGCAGGACCATCCCATGGTTCCATGATGTTCGCGTGGTACTGATAGAACGCGCGACGTTTAGGATCCATGTTTTTGTTTTCTTGCCATGCTTCCGGAATCATCATCATCAATGCGTGTGGCAGGCTGCGACCAGAAAGAACTAGGAGCTCAAGTGCCATGTCAAAGTTAGATGAATCCGAGCTGCCTTCCTGACAGATAGGAAGAAGCATGTCGATTTCAGCCTGAGTAAACAGGTCTGATTCTAGAATTGCTTCACGGGCTTTCATCCAGTTCAAGTTACCGCGAACTGTATTGATTTCACCGTTGTGGGCAATGTAACGGAAAGGCTGTGCAAGACGCCATTTCGGGAAGGTGTTGGTAGAGAAACGAGAGTGTACCAGTGCCAGTGCGGTCACCATGGTCGGGTTTTGTAGATCAAGGAAGTACTGAGGTACTTGCTCTGTCGTTAACTGACCTTTGTACACCAATGTCTTGTAAGACATTGAGTTAATGTAGAAGTCGTCACCAATGTTCGAAACGCTTTCTAGGCAAACACGTACAGTGTAGTTACGAAGTACGTACAGTTTGCGCTCTAGCTCTTCAGGTGTGATGCCAGGGCCACCAGAGATAAACACATGCTCAAACTGAGGCTCTGTGCTTAGTGGGTCTGCACCGATCATTGAGTTGTCGGTTGGCAAAACGCGGTAGCCGATAACTTCAAGGTCTAGACGCTGTGCGTTGCGTTCTAGAATGTCACGGCATTGTTCGCGTTTGTATTCGTCTTTCGGGAAAAGAACGACACCAACACCATACTTTTCAAACGAAGGCAGTTTAATGCCTAGCTTAACGGCTTCTTCTAATAGGAATTCATGAGGTTTTTGTAGCAAGATACCCGCGCCATCACCGCTGCATGGATCACAGCCTTGGCCACCACGGTGTTCCATGCGAGCCAGCATATCCAATGCTTGAGTCACTACTTCATGAGATTTACGGTTTTTAAGGTGAGCAACAAAACCGATACCACAAGCGTCATGCTCCAGCTCCGGAGTGTACAGACCCTGTGAATTTTGCTCTCTATCTACCATAGATACATCCTTCCAGTTCAATGTCGACGTAAGAATCCCAGACAGATCTCGGCTGTCTTAGGGACGTTCTGCACGTCTTATCCTTTATATTTATGATTCGCCACTGGCCGAGGTTGACCAGTCTTGATTCCTTTCCGTATCTCGCAGGAAAAATTTTGCGAGAAAAACAATCCTTGGTGATATCCCTTTATTTATTGCCACAATTTAGTGACTTATATAGGTGGGAGCGGGATAACACCGACAATTCCCGTCGTTGATATTGTAATAAAAGTCACAAAAACGGCGGGGTTGTGTAAGTATCCTACAATTTTGTGACTTCGGAATGCAACGAAAAGTCGCCTTTGTGACCCAAATTTTTCGTTTAAATATGCACTTTTTGTTTAACATTCACGCAACATTGCAGGTTTTGGGTTGGTTTTATGCAGTTTTATTGATTTGGCTTCGTAGCGTGTTTGTTTGAATTCACTAGAATTGTTTGTTTTTTCTTGCAGGGATGTAATTTACTTACATTAATCGTATTGAGATTCATTACGGTTTACAATTGATGAGAATCTATGCAATTACATGAATTGGTCAACACACTAGGTCAAGACCTTCAACGTCGTTACGGCGAAAAAGTCCATAAGCTGACTTTACATGGTGGCTTTAGCTGCCCAAACCGAGATGGCACGATTGGTCGTGGCGGATGTACTTTTTGTAATGTTGCCTCTTTTGCTGACGAAGATGTTCAGATCAAAAGTATCCACGATCAATTGAAAGATCGCGCCGGAGAGATCCATCGAGCGAAGAAGTACCTAGCATATTTTCAGGCGTACACCAGTACCTATGCAGAAGTACAAGTTCTCAAAAACATGTATGAAGAAGCACTTAAGGCTGCTGATATCGTCGGCCTTTGTGTGGGCACTCGTCCTGATTGCGTTCCTGATGCGGTATTAGATCTGCTGTCGGATTACGTGAACCAAGGTTACGAGATTTGGCTAGAGCTAGGTCTTCAAACTGCCAACAATGACACCCTCAAGCGTATCAACCGAGGTCATGATTTTGAGTGCTACGCAGAAATCACCAAGCGTGCTCGTGCACTTGGTATCAAAGTGTGCACTCACCTGATCGTTGGTTTGCCGAAAGAAACTCGCGATGACAACGTTGAAACACTGCGTAAAGTGCTTGAAGTCGGTACTGATGGTATCAAGTTACATGGGTTGCATATTGTTGAAGGCAGTACCATGGCAAAAGCGTGGCGTGCTGGAAAGCTGGAAGCGCCTGGGCTTGAAGAATATGTAGCGATCGCCAGTGAAATGATCCGTATGACACCGAAAGAGGTGATTTATCATCGCGTATCTTCAGCGGCGCGTCGCCCAACCTTGCTATCCCCACTGTGGTGTGAGAACCGCTGGCTAGCGATGACCGAAATTGGTCGCGCATTGGATCGAGAAGGCTCACAAGGTAGCTTAACTGGCGATGCTTTCATCTATAGCAAACCAGAATTAAAGGCAGATTGATTGATTAATAACTGATATATTTCTCACTGTTATTGAAATGGAACAGAAGAATGGATCAGTTATTTACTTGGCTATGGAGTGAGCAAAATGACTATGGATACGTTGTTTTGCTCACAATAGTGAGTGCGGCTGTTTTAGCACTTATCCACTATCGCTATCAGCAAACTCTCAAACAACTCATCACTGACTCTCCATATTCTGTATTTGTTATTGATGCTGGCCATGGACAGATCTTGCTTGCCAATGACTCCGCCACGCAATTCCTCGGCATTCGTGCACTAGGTGCGGGATTTCTCTATCCTGCTACTTTTCATACAAACGACTTACTTAGCATAGTGTCTAGCTTTGCTAGTCGCTCTTTTCGTCAGCAACTGTTTGACTGGCACTTATCTGAAAGTGAAAGCACCAGAGTCGAGTTATCTGGGAGAAAGAGCTTTTACAACGGACATCGAGTTTGGATT
>Ga0209272_10001780_pt1 | contig 12997 bp, 10 predicted proteins | sample tdDd002_FD_187125 | JGI IMG/M metagenome (GOLD analysis project Ga0209272, IMG submission 187125) | Marine sediment microbial communities from the Atlantic coast under amendment with organic carbon and nitrate - tdDd00.2 (SPAdes)... | ecosystem: Environmental > Aquatic > Marine > Coastal >... | reverse complement strand
CGTTAGCAAACTCAGAAAATGGCCGGAGTTCATCAGAGCCATCCATAAATTCAAGCCGAGATGAGCAGTTATAAATAAACACACTCTCTGGTCGGTGAATGAAAAGCTGCTCGGCCCCCAAACGCACTTGTTCTTGGGTTAATGATGGGTGGTTATAACAAAATCGAACTTCATCTCCGATGCGCCATTGGGTAGAAAACTCAATACTACCGTCGTCCAATAATCGCTTAGGCAGGTGAACCGACTGATGGCTTTGTTCACCTTGCATCAGAGGAAAATCTTGTAACTGCTCGAATGGCACTCGGCTGCCATCGGCCAAGTAACGATTGTAAACTTCATCGGCGGGGGTATGGTCTAGCGACTTTAACACGCCCCCCTCTGCATCGGTGATGCGAAACTTACGCCCAATCGGATTCCACTCGGCATAGGCGTTCCGCCATACTTGCAACTGCTCATTATGCAGCGCCACGGCCACGCAAGCGTGCTGGTAAATCTGCTGGTTAAGCAACACCCAGCGGCCAAATAAATTGTCTTGCGATAAACCGCCAGCGACCGGCAGTTCAAAAGAGAGTTGGTTAAAAGCGCTAAATAAAGGATAGTCGTTAGCATCGACTTGGTCTGCAAAACTGATGGCCACTTTGGTTTTTCGATTAACAAACAGCTGATTAACTAACTGCTGGCTATCGCGCTTTTGATCGCCAGAATAAAACACCGCACTGGAGGTCAAGTGCGTGCTGGTAAGCTCGGTGATAACGATGAGCGTGCCTAAATTAACCATTCGGCTGTTTTTGATCGTATGGCTCGAGCTTTGCCCTATCACTGTCGCTTGTGAAAAACGTTGACCCAAGACGCGGCTGTACTCAAGCGCCATTTCTGCCGATTGGGTAGAGAAAAGTTGGATCAAGTAATTGGCACTTTGATCCACCTGCAAGTCCAGCAATTCGGCTTGCAGTTGTGTTAGGTCTTGTACCAATATCGAATGACAGTGCATATTACATTTTGTTAACAGAAAAAGGGGTTCCACTATAGCGCTTGGCCAGTCGCGAGAAAAACGCATCGGATCAATTTTTGCTCAATTAGCCAACACCAAATAGCATTTTAGTGAGATCGCTCGAATATTGAGTCAATAACAGGGTATGAAAAAGAGCGCAAAGCCTTACCAGACTTAACGCTTACTGCTAGTTAGTGAATTGTTATTCGCTAAGGAATGAAGTTTAATAACTGGCTCAGATCATCCACTTCAACATCGGGTAGCACAGAGGCTCGGCGAAGGTCTTCATTGCCATCGTGGATCCAACAGGCCGACATACCACAACGTTTTGCTCCTAAGACATCGGTTCTTAGATGATCACCCACATGGAGGATATGGGCTAATGGCCGCTTTAATTGACGCTGCGCGGCCAAAAACATATCTGGGTAAGGTTTTAAGCGGCCATCAACCCCGGCGCGGTATACGTGGCTAAAATAGTCACCAAGACCAATTTTATCTGGGTCGACGTTACCATTAGTTATCGCAATTAATGGCATGGCTTGGCTCAATGCGGCGAGCACTCGGTGGCTATGCTCTGGCACATCGATTAAATTGCGCCAATAGTGCATCTGCTCCATCGCCCCATCCGCCGCGTGCTTTGCCTCGCTGTCCGAGTAACCAGCTAAGCCGAGCCCGGCCACAATTTGTCGCCAGCGCCATAAGCTAACATCATGACAAAGCATCGGTTCGTCATGGGCAAGCTGACGCTTAATTTGATGCCACTGAGACACCGCTAGCGACTGACACAAGGGATAGTGGTTTTGCAGCCAAGCCAACACTTGTTGCTCGACCTTGATGATCACCGGGTGATTGTCGTAAAGGGTATCATCAAGGTCAAACGTCATCGCTGAAATGGTGGGTAAACGGCGGTAGAAGTGCATAGCAGTACCTTATTTTTAGCCAAACGCGCCCCAAAGAGCTGGCTACTTTTTTTTCCGCGCTCTTGGGTGCGCTTGATCATACGCTTGGGCCAAATGCTGAAAGTCCAAGTGGGTATAAATTTGAGTCGTCGAGATATTCTCATGGCCCAATAGCTCTTGAACCGCTCGCAAGTTGCCGCTCGACTCTAACATATGGGTTGCAAATGAGTGGCGTAATTTATGTGGGCTAATGTGGCTCGCGACCGCCTGTTTTTGCCCCCATTCCGCCATGCGTTTTTGCACGTTGCGATGAGAGATCCTCTGGCCCAGCTTAGACACAAAGAGGCCTTTTTCGTCAGGGCTTGCGAGCTGTTTGCGCACTTTAAGCCATTCTCCAACCCAATCACGTGCCTGCCCGGTAAAAGGCACTTTGCGCTCTTTGTCACCTTTACCAATCACGCGTAGTTCGCCTTTGCTCAGCGCGACATCTTTGACGTTGATCGCCACCAGCTCCGCTAAACGCAGGCCCGCGCCGTACATGAGTTCCATCATCGCGCGATCGCGAATAGACAAGGGGTCATTAGGGTCTACTTCTAAAAGCTGAGCGACCTCATCCACATCCAAGTTTTTCGGCAGTGGCCTTTGCTTGCGCGGCGCAGACACGCCCTTGGCGGGGTTGGCACTCAACACACCACGTAGGATAAGAAAATCGAAAAAGCTGCGCAACGACGACAAGCGAGTACTAATACTGCTCGCTTTCATGCCATTACGCATGCCCTTGCTCGCCAATTGACGCACCCAACCTGCGTCGACCTGTTGCCAACTGGAAAGCCCGAGTTCCACCAGCTGCGCCGCCATTTGCGACAGCTGCAACTTGTAGTTTCTTTGGGTGTGCAAGCTCAGTCCACGCTCACTGTGGAGGTAGTGATAAAAGCGCTCTAAAGGTTGCGCGATATCCTTAGGCAGAGGTGCAGGAGACATGCGATTGAGACTCTTGTTGCCATGGTAGGGTCTCTACCAACTGGCTTAATACTAAGGTTAAATGACGCAAAAATAGCGTATCTAAATGAGGCTGAAAATGGCCACCATCGTCACTGGAGAACACCACAACCCCAAGTGGTTTCTTTCTAATAATAGGCAATACCGCAAAAGAGCCCAACTCGGGCACGCGCTGGTTACCAAATAACAACTCGCGGTCGGCACTTTTCATTCGGCCAAGAAACGCCTCTTTGCCATTCAGGTGATTGGTGGCAAAGCGCGCGTAGTTTTCCGCACTGAGATGGTACGGCCCCGCTGGAGCCTCCAGTAGTTTGAAGTACCCTTGCAGGCCTAACTGGCGCGCCGTCTGCTCGATATAACGAGCCACATCACTCAACTGGTCACAACCAAGCACTTGCTCTTGCAACTGCATAAAATCGTGAAATGTCCGGTCGTTATTGGCCGCCAGTGACATTAATTGGGTGATCTCTTCTTCCAACTGTTCAATCCGCTCACGATGACGCTTAAGCTGGATCTCGACCAAAGAAACCGCCCCTTGCTGCTGGTGCGGGATGGACAAACGGCCCACTAAATCTTGATGATGATGAAAAAAATCTGGGTGATCGCAAAGATACTCGGCAACCACTTGAGCCGTTAAGGCATCAGCCTCTGGGTGTGACAAAACGCGTCCTCTTAATAAATTCTATCTACTGGCTAATTAACAGCTTAATTGGCCGTCATACACATGAGCGGCAGGCCCGGTCATGTAAAGTGGGTAGCCAGGTCCTTGCCAGCGGATCACAAGGTCGCCACCAGGTAGATGAACCGTTACTTCTTCATCTAAACTCCCTTGCATAATGCCGACCGCCACCGCGGCGCAAGCGCCAGTGCCACACGCTTGGGTTTCCCCTACGCCACGTTCATAAACGCGCAAATTGATTTCACTGCGCGAGAGAAGCTGCATAAAGCCAGCATTCACGCGCTCAGGAAAACGTTCATGAGACTCCAATAGCGGCCCTAAGGTCTCCATGTCCATCTCATTAATTTCGTTAACCGTGGTCACAACATGGGGGTTGCCCATGCTGACCGCACCACAAAACAGGGTGTATTCTCCCGCGCGAAGGATGTAGGTTTTCTCTGCTTGCTTGGCCTTAAACGGAATTTTCCCCGGCTCAAAAACAGGCTCGCCCATATTCACCGTCACCAAGTCGGCGTCTTCGATTTGCAGTACGATTTTTCCTTTCTTGGTGCTCACACTGATCGAATGTTTATTGGTTAACCCTTTCATTCGCACAAAGCGAGCAAAGCAGCGTGCGCCATTGCCGCACTGCTCTACTTCACTGCCGTCGGCGTTAAAAATCCGATAGTGAAAATCACTCTCCGGATCATACGGTGCCTCGACCACCAATAGTTGGTCAAAACCAACCCCGGTATATCGATCTGATAACCGGCGGATCAGGTCGGGGGAAAAAAACACATTTTGGGTAATGCAATCCACGACCATAAAGTCGTTACCCAACCCGTGCATTTTAGAAAAATGAAAATGCATAGTAAGACACTTTACTCCGGTAGGACTTGCTCTAGTTGCCAAAGGCTAGCAAGTTCCTCACGTTGACGCACCACATACGACTGATCGTTATCGACCATCACTTCTGCTGCGCGGACGCGAGTATTATAATTAGAAGACATCACAAAGCCGTAAGCCCCTGCTGAACGCACCGCGAGCAAGTCACCTTGCTTGAGCACTAAGTCACGATCTTTCCCTAAGAAGTCGCCCGTTTCACAGATTGGTCCAACCAAGTCATAGCTGCGCGGCTCACCTTGCCGTGGAAGCACGGGAACGATATCTTGCCAAGCTTGGTATAGCGCAGGACGCATTAGGTCGTTCATCGCCGCATCAATAATGGCGAAATTTTTATGCTCGGTGTGCTTGAGAAACTCGACCTTAGTCAGCAATATGCCCGCGTTCGCCGCGATCGCTCGGCCAGGCTCAAAGATTAATTCAAGCTCCGGTCGGTCGTCTAAACGAGCCAACAACGCTTTCGCATAGTCTGAAGGCTGAGGTGGTAACTCATCTTTATAAATCACTCCTAAGCCACCACCCACATCAAGATGCTTAATCTTAATGCCTTGCTCGGCTAATTGATCGATCAGTGCCAACAGTCGGTCGGTGGCGTCAATGAAGGGCTCAATATCGGTCAGTTGAGAGCCAATATGGCAATCAATCCCTTGCACATTCAAGTTTGGTAGGCTGTGAGCAAACTGGTACACCGCTGGCGCGCGATCAAACGCGATACCAAACTTGTTGTCTCGTAATCCGGTCGAAATATAAGGGTGAGTATTCGCGTCAACATCAGGGTTGATACGCAGTGAAATCGGGGCAATCACGCCAAGCTCACCCGCGACTTGGTTGAGCAACTCAAGTTCGGGCTCCGACTCAACATTAAAACACTTTATTTTCAGCTCTAAGGCGCGTTTCATCTCTCCAGCCGTCTTGCCGACGCCGGAAAAAACCACTTTGGCCGGATCGCCACCGGCGGCTATCACCCGCTCTAACTCACCCAGTGACACAATATCAAAACCACTGCCAAGACGAGCCAGTACATTCAATACGCCGATGTTCGAGTTGGCCTTAACGGCATAACAGACTAAATGTGGGTGACCTGCTACAGATTTGTCGAAAGCACTCCAGTGGCGCTCCAGCGTCGCCCTTGAATAGACATACAGTGGGGTACCGTATTGCTGAGCCAATTGGGTTAACGCCACACCTTCGGCCCATAGCTGGCCATCTTCCTGATAGTTAAAGTAATCCAATGTTCATTCCCTGTATTTTAGTTACGGTTGTGACTGCTCACTCTGGTTAGCATCATCTGGCAGATAAAGGGCGCCAGATTGTCCACAGCCTGCTAAACCGAGTACGGACAACAAAAAAAGCGCGATAAGTGACTTTTTCATTTTGCAATTCGTGATTAATAACTCAATGCCTCCTATAATCGCACCACAATCAGGAAAAGCAATAGGATAGAGCACGATGAATGACACTGAATTTCATCAATTGGTCGATGTCACGCTACAAACCATCGAAGAAGCCATTGATGACTCTGGCGCCGATATCGATTATGAGACAACAGGGAACGTCATGACGCTGGAGTTTGAAGACCGCAGTCAGATCATTATCAACCGCCAAGAAGCCATGCACGAAGTGTGGTTGGCCTCAAAGTCAGGAGGCTTTCACTTCAAACACGATGGCAACGCTTGGATTTGTTCAAAAACAGGCGTGGAACTTATCTCCTTGGTGAAAACCGAGTGTGAAAAACAAGCCCAAGAAGAGATCGAGTGGCTTTAACGTGCCGACTCAGACACAACAAAGGCGCCCATTTGGCGCCTTTGTTGTCTGTGTAGGTCGAGGTTACGCATTCACCGACTTAGGTCGGTGGTGACAAGAAGTATCACTGCGATACGGCACCACATAACTGTCCCCTTCTTCTGGGGTCACAATTTGATAATACTGAGGCAAGTTGAAATTAATAAACTTGGCGCTGATCTCTAAGTCGTCTTGGTAAGAGGTATAGAAGCGATTCACGCTGGCAACCATTTCATCTTTGTTACCACTAAACTGATGGTAAACCTCAACGCGGTTAGATTCGTCTAACACGTAAATATTGAAGCCCTTCTCGACATCTTCAAAGAAGAACTGGATCAATCCTTCACTGGCAAAGCTATCGACCAACTCTGGTAATGGATGGTCTTGGTCTTTATCCAACATCATCAAAGGCGAGCCGTTGAGTTTATTGGTCGAAATGCTGCTGTAAAAATCCACCGAGTTTTCCAGCTTCTGCACCGAAACACCACGGCGCTCAAAGAACAAGCCATACATTTGCTCGCCGATGCGAATGGCTTTAAATCGACGACGCTTTTCTTGTTCAAGGGGTTTTAGCCGCAGCTCAATACACTCAGCCAACAGTTGATAAACCAAATTACGCATCACACCGCGTAAATTCTTGCTGTAGCAGAATACGTCCACCGACTCTGGCGGTAGCGCGTCTTGGTGCATTTTACCCAGTACCGTCTTCAGCGCATCGAGCATGGCGGTTTCGCCGGTAAAGTGTAAGGTACGCACTTCATGCCATGAATTACGATAAACCAGATCAACGCTACCCACTAAGCTTAGGTTTTCGTCACCAAAGCTAAAAATATCAATGTTCTTTAAGTCAACTTTGAGTGCTTTGCCTCGTAGCTCTGCGGTTGGGTCGTTTTCAAAATTGATAAACATCGCCAATTGGCTGATCTCACACGGGCTCGCCAACGCTTGCATGCTCGGGCGGCGTTTATGCAACGAGAAAGTATTCCGCAAGTCACTGACCATTTGGTAGAACTTATCAATATCGAGATCGGCCTGACGCACCACAGAGTGCAAGCGGGTTGACTCAGTGATCATGCCATTAAAGAAAGACCACGCCACCAGCTTACTGAGGTATTCGTTATGCTCTAGGTAAGGCTGACCCAAAATGCTAATCGGCTCAAGGGGCTGCTTATACAAATACCAGCCGGCACGGTTAGTACGATCCGGCCCAACCTGAATAAAACTTAAGTCAGACTCGTGTAAGTCGGGAGAAATCTGCGGGTTAAGTAACGTGACTTTTCCCGGTAGGACTTCAAACGCAGCATACAATTTGCGCGCCAAGATACTGATATCTTGTGGGCTAATTGCCGAGGTAATGTCGTTACGACGAGCAAATTGAATGAGGTTGCGATAGCTGAGCATCAGGGCGTCGAGCAACTGATCATGAACAATCTTAACCTGTTCGACTTTCCAGTTACGGCGATCATCGAGCTCTTCCACAATCGCGTCTGACCATTGCCATTTTTGCACCATGTCTGCCAACGCTTCACGGCGCCACGCCACCGAACCTACTCCCGGCTCGCGTGATAGTTTTTCATGGGTTTTGAGATAAAAGCAGCGGCGCACCAAATCAAGACGATTATGGTCATCGACCCGCTCAAGGTAACGCGTTACTTTCTCTAGCATCAAGTAATATGCGTCCATTCCATACAGATCTGGCTCATGAGCAAAGAAGCGTCGCTTAGAATCAATACACAAAAGTTGAGTCGATGGGTATTCCCATGAGTAGGCTTCCAGCAAAATCGCCTTTAATACCGACTTATAAGGTGCATCGATACTCTTGTACAACTGCCACAAGTTGGAACCAAAGTACTCTTCGGCCGGAATACGGTCGATTTGGCCAAAATCGATCCACTCATCAACGTTGATGTGCCCCTCGGCATGCAACTGACGGATATAGTCGTCGTAGCACTCTTCCATCTCGGGCGGTACGATTTGCCACAATAAGCGTTGACCCGCTAAACGAACGGCGGAGCGGTAAAACTCATCTAACAACAACAAATGCTGAGAAGAGCCACAGTTGTCACCGGTCATCTCCTCAGATTGGTTACTGCGAAAACGCTCTTCATCCATTAAGAAGAAGTTCGCTTCCACCCCCATGTTTTTTGCCCAATCGGTGATCAGCAAGCATTTATTGGTTAAATTTTCTCGCTCATGAGTGGGCATCGCTGGCGAAATACACACCCAAACATCCAAGTCGCTTGAGGTACTTTGACCAATCGATGAGGTACTGCCCATGGTGTAGAGCCCCAAAATAGCCGCCTGCTCGGGCGATGCTAAAGACTCTCCAATGGTCAGCTCGGTATCATCAATAAACTGCTGTTGGATCTCGGTTGGCTTTAAACAGTCAACGCCATAGGGAACTTGTCGGTCATAGTAGCCGGGAATGGAAGGGTGATTATAATGCAGTAATACAGGCAATAATTGGAATACGCGTTGCCCTTGCACATCCATTAAAGCAAGTGCACGGTCAATACGTTGCTGATTGAGCAAATCCAATCGGTGTATCAATGTTTGAGTAAATGCCTGCAAGGGGCGTTCCTTGATCTCTGATTAATTTGGTGTTTCCGCTTAAAGTGTATTCACATTCACCACAAAAACGTGATCAATTTAACACTTTTAGTCACAAGGGTAAAGAAATAGCGTGAGAAGCGTCCAATCCTTACCTTCTTTAACACATGGCTACCAGCCCCCCTAGTGTCTTCCTTTTTTAGTCTCTACTAATAATAGACCACTTAACATTTGAGATCTTGCTCACATATTTTTTTCTCAATCCTAAGAATCTGATCGCGATAACCTATCAGTGTGATGAAACAGTAATACTTTACCTTGCTCAGTGGTAGGATTAGTCACCTAATTACTTCAAATGGAACCACTATGTCTCACAGCGCGCCTATTCGAATTGCTACCCGTAAAAGTCCACTGGCTCTATGGCAGGCTTATTATGTTAAAGATGCCTTGCAAGCTGCCCACCCCGGCCTCGAAGTAGAGCTCGTGACCATGGTCACCAAAGGCGACATCATCCTTGATACCCCACTGGCAAAAGTCGGTGGTAAAGGTTTGTTTGTAAAAGAGCTCGAAGTGGCTATGTTAGAAGGTCGAGCAGATCTCGCGGTACATTCAATGAAAGATGTTCCGGTCGACTTTCCTGAGGGTTTAGGCTTGGTCACCATCTGTGAACGTGAAGACCCACGTGACGCCTTTGTCTCTAATACTTATGACAACATTGAAGCGCTGCCTCAAGGTGCAACGGTCGGGACGTGCAGTTTGCGCCGTCAGTGCCAATTAAAAGAAGCGCGCCCTGATCTTATCATTAAGGAACTGCGCGGCAACGTCGGTACACGCCTCGGTAAGCTCGATAACGGCGATTACGATGCCATCATTTTAGCCGCCGCTGGTCTTAAGCGTCTTAACCTTGAAACGCGTATTCGCAGTTTTATCGAACCAGAGCAGTCTTTACCCGCGGTAGGACAAGGCGCCGTTGGTATTGAATGCCGTCTTGATGATGAGCGTTTGCACCAGTTACTTGAGCCACTCAATCACCGTGATACGGCCGATCGCGTGAAATGCGAGCGAGCAATGAATCTCACCCTAGAAGGTGGCTGCCAAGTCCCTATCGGCAGCTATGCGCTACTTGATGGCGATAACATTTGGCTTCGAGCGCTAGTGGGTGAGCCTGACGGGAGCCAAATCGTTCGTGGCGAGATCTCAGGCAGTCGCGCTGACGCTGAAAAACTTGGGGTGGAACTCGCCCACCAGTTGCTCAATGATGGGGCAAAAGCCATTCTTGATAAGCTATATCAAGAGCACGACTAATATGACCACCTGCTTGATCACGAGGCCGACACCGGAAGGCGAGTTGCTGTGCGAGCAACTCACACAGCGCGGTGTCCAGGCGATTCATCAGCCATTGATCGAGATCCAAGCAGGCAAGCAGTATTCAGAGCTTGTTGAGCGCATTCAACAAGCTCAAATTATTATCGCGATTAGCCAGCACGCTGTTTATTGGGCCAACCACGCCCTCGCTCAAGCGGCACAAAGCTGGCCCCTCACCGCTCGATACCTTGCCATCGGTCAAAAAACCGCACACAAATTAAGCAAAGCAAGCCAACAAAAAGTACACTACCCAGACGTCAGTGATAGTGAACACCTACTCGCCATGGACGAACTTGCCAACGTAGGAGAGCAAGCCATTTTGATCCTACGCGGTAATGGAGGGCGAGAGCTACTCCACCAGACGTTGAGTATGCGAAATGCAGAAGTTCAATACTGCGAAGCTTATCAGCGAGTCGCCGTGAACTTTGATGGCAATCAGGCAGCCAAGCGCTGGCAGCAACTAGGGGTCGATACCCTAGTGATCACCAGTGGGGAACAGTTAATCCAATTTGAACGTAACCTGCCTCCAGAGCATTTAGCTTGGTTACACCAATTGCGCTTAGTGGTACCAAGTCAACGAATTGTAGACCTTGCTCAGCAAATGGGATTTAAACATCGAATCAACGCCCATGGCGCAGCAAATCCAGATTTACTTAGGGCGCTAAGTAATAGCCAATAACAGGACAACAGCATGACAAGTAAGAAAAACAATAACGAGCATATTGAACCTGAAGAACAATCAGCACAAACCTCTGCCAATACCACCGAGGCCACAGCAACGGAAACAAAGGCTGACTTGAGCTCTGATAAGGCCACCGCTGCCACGCAAGCCGCACCAGACTCCCAAGCTTCAGAGGCGTCTCAGCCTAGCCGTGGTTCAAAAATGGGCACCATCGCCATCGTCCTGACCTTACTATTCGGTGGCGGCCTGACCTACCACATTCAGCAAAAAAGCGCCGGCTACGAGCAACAAATTAATGCCTTGCGCAGCGAAATGGCGCAATTGAAAACCCAAACCGGACAACAACTCGACAACGTAAGACAAGACGTACTCAGCCAAGCCGAACAAATTGGCCACCGCAGCGAAGTCGAACTCGGTCAACAGCAAAAAAGCATCGAAAGCTTGCAATTGGCGCTGGCCGATGTGAAAGGCCGCCGCCCGAATGACTGGTTGCTGGCAGAAGCCGATTACTTAGTTAAACTGGCAGGACGTAAACTCTTTTTAGAACATGATGTCGTCAGCGCGACCAAACTGATGGAAAGCGCCGACCAACGTATTGCCGCACTAAACGACCCAAGCTTAGTGCCGCTGCGCAAATCCATGGCGAACGACATTACTAAGTTACGGGCTATGCCACTGATTGACCGTGAAGGCTTAGTCCTTGCGCTCACCAGTCTCCAGCAGCAAGTCGATAGCCTACCATTAGCGAATGCGATTCTGCCCGATGCCCCACAGGTGGACGAGCGCAAAGTGTCAGAAGACATTAACGACTGGCAACAAAACCTCACCACGTCACTGAAAGACTTTTCAGAGCAGTTCATCACTTTCCGCACTCGCGATGGTAATGTGATCCCACTGCTGTCACCAGAGCAGCACTTCTACCTGCGCGAGAACATTAAAGCCAAGCTTGAAACTGCCATCAAAGGGGTTTATATCGAGCAAGGTGAGATCTACCAAACCGCAGTGAAAGTGGCGACCGACTGGTCTCGTCAGTTCTTTAACCAAGACGATGAAAGTGTCCTGAAGTTTCAGCGTCGGTTAGCCAAGTTAGCCAAGCAGAACATCAACGTGAGCTACCCGACCAAGCTTGAGACTCAGCAACAACTGTCTGATGTGATCACTGATCGCCTTCGCCGTGAAGTCACCACCTTAGTTACGGAGGAGCAACAATGATCCGTCTGGTTTTCCTGTTTATTGTTCTTGGGGCAGGCCTTTATGCCGGTACCCAATTTTCCGGCCAGCAAGGCTATGTGCTGATCTCGATTGCCGACAAAACCATCGAGATGAGTGTCACCACCTTAGTGCTGGCCATCATCGCCTTACTCGCGGCACTGTTTGGGTTGGAGTTCCTGATCAAAAAAGCACTACGCGCCAGCAGCGCGACATGGAACTGGTTTAGCGTACGCAAGTTAAAACGTGCCCGCCGAGATACCAATGAAGGCATGATCAAACTACTGGAAGGTGATTGGCTGAATGCCGAGAAAAAAGTGACGCGCCTTGCTAAGCACCATGATATGCCCCTACTGTGCTACTTAATTGCCTCAGAAGCCGCGCAAGGCATGGGTGACCGAGATAAGCGCGACCGTTACCTCGCGCTTGCCGCAGAGCAAACCGACTCCGAGCTTGCGGTGGCTCTAACGAAAGCCAAGCAGCAAGTCGCCGATAGCCAGTTTGATTTAGCCCTGACAACCTTAGATGAGCTCAAGGCCCATAACCCACACAATCCAATTGTGCTGAAATTGCTGAAAACCACCTATCAACAACTCGGCCTATGGCAACCTTTAACTCAATTGCTGCCCAAGCTGAAAAAGGCCAAACTGATCGAGCAAACTGAGTGGGAGCAATTAATGCTCACCGCGCAGTGCGGCTCACTCACCGAAGTGGCTCAGCAACAAGGCAGTGAGGGCTTGATGGCACACTGGAACGCGCTGCCACGTAAAACCAAGCAAGAGCCTGAGTTGGTCTTGTGCTTAGTGAAACAGTTAATTGCCCGTAAGGCCGACTCTCAAGCGTACATTATTGTTCGTGATAGCCTGAAAAAGCGCCCAAGTGATGAGCTGTACCATGTCATCGCGGAGATGAACTTGCCAGACATTCACCCAGCCATTGTACTACTGCAAGCCGCGCTG
>Ga0209272_10001778_pt1 | contig 13006 bp, 11 predicted proteins | sample tdDd002_FD_187125 | JGI IMG/M metagenome (GOLD analysis project Ga0209272, IMG submission 187125) | Marine sediment microbial communities from the Atlantic coast under amendment with organic carbon and nitrate - tdDd00.2 (SPAdes)... | ecosystem: Environmental > Aquatic > Marine > Coastal >... | reverse complement strand
CAAAACAAATCATCTATATCTCTTGTAATCCTCAGACTCAAGCTAGAGATCTAACGTATCTAACAAGAAGAGGTTATAAAGTAGATAAGTTAGTACCTGTTGATATGTTCCCACATACAACACATGTGGAGACGGTTTGTAAGCTGAAGCTACTGAAATAACTTGAATTGAGTGTGTTGCCTATTTGATAGGTGGAGACATATACGAACTATTTGTGACTAGAATCTTATTTCTAGTCACTTTTTTGTTGATTACTAGCAGAGTACTTCTGAATAATATGAAGTGCTTTTTTTGCCATTTCATCATAGTTTTCTTTCATACCTCTTTCAATCCAGAGATGTGTCATGGCATCTAAGCCTGCCATAATAAATATTGCCTCAAAGACATCATTGTTTTTAGGGATGACTTTATTAATATCATCGGAGTATATTTCACGAAACTTATCAAATAACCGTTGGAGTCGATTCATCTTATATAAGAGATCAATATGGGGAGACTCCTTGAATAGTTTGAAACGAAAATTCAGCAGGTCGATTAAACTTAGGTTGTCGCTATTCAGATAGATTCTTGCCTTATCATAGCTAAGTTCTAATTTGTATAATAATATATCTTCTTTTTCTTTAAAGTGGCGATATAAAGTCATTCGGCCTACACCTGCAGTTTGTGCTATTTCTGTAAGAGTAATATCCTCTTCTTCTTTAACATTAAGTAACTTCATATATGCTTCAAAAATAAGTTCTTTTGACTCGTTTACTTGTCTAATCCTTTTCATGATACAATTTCCCTCCTATCGTATCAGATAACTCATATCCATTGACGAAACTATATATCCAATATACACTAAAGTCACAAATGATACAATGTATCAAACAATTGAGAGAAAGGAAAATATAAAATGAAAAATAAAATTTCAAAAAAAGTTTTGGTGGGTTTAGGGATAACAGTAATTCTAGTGGCAAGTTTGCTAGCATATCTTTTCGGGGGCAATATGGATGAGTTTGCAGATAGGATTCCAGAAGTGGAGAAGGCGCAGTATATGGATCATGGAGAAGACAAAAGGAATCTACGTTATGGAGAAGTTATACCGGTTTATAGAAAAGGAGCAAAACTGTACGTAGAGGTTTACAATACGATGGGATCCAATGAGTTGCCACAGGATTTGTGGAAAAAGCTTGATGCCGATGAAATGAAAGAAGAATACGGCGCAATGACGATTCTTCTAAATGGTCCAAGATACTGGGTTCTAAATGATATCTATGGAGAGGGTACTTCAAGTTCTGGGAAAGTAGCTAATTTTGGTGGTATTGAAATGACACAGCCTGCTGTTTTGGAATCCAATATATTCAGTGGTACAGTTGGTGACAAGTTCTATGAGGATAATGTAGTAAACAGAGAAACGACGTTTGAATACTGGAAAGATAATATGGTCTATGAATTAATATCTCCAGACGGTTTGGTTTACAGAATGCAGTCTTATTCGCAGCAACTTGATTCGACTCTAACTATCGATGATTTGGAAAGTTTAGGATCAAAACTAGAACTACCTGAGGGCTGGGAGTATAGAGCAAGAGTACTTGAAGAAGATTCATTTTTAAAAGCCAGTGGTGCAGCCTATGTTATTAATGATGAACTAGGCAATAGTTATCAAAGAATCACAAACTAATATTATTGCATTAAAATATATGAGATAACCCGATATAACAGACAAAATTATCGGTGACCATGTTACAACACACGTGGTGGCTGTATGTAAGTTAACATTGAGCTATCTAGGGTGCAATATTAACTTATTAATAAGTATATAAATTCCAACAATCTTTTGTCAAAATTAGTATATATAAAAGAGCAAGAGCTTCAGAAAGTATTATTTTCTGAAGCTCTATTTTTATGAGTACTATTGAAAAAAGTAGTACGTAATTGTGTTTAATACTAAAGATACTGTTTTAGTATTACTTGTGGCAGATAGAAAAAACGAAATAATCTTTTACCATAGTCTGTACATTAATATCATGTTATAAAAGATCTATCTCTAATCTAAACCTGTCTTTTAGTGTTTTGTTTTGACGTTTTCATTCATAATGTTACAATTTGGAAAATATATATATTAAAATTTAATAAAGAGTTATTAGATGATGTGTATTTTAATAAAGGGTGAGATAAGAAAATGATCGCGTCACTCATTAGGATACGAGTCACCCAAACTAGGGCGGTTTCACAATTGATATAAAGGTGACTAACTTACGATTCATGGAGGTGGATATGGAAAACAGATTATCAAAGTTGGCAAAAATTATTATAATTCTGAATATAGTATTTACACTAACAATAGGAATTGTTCATGGTTATAATGTTCACAGGATTAACGAAACTAATGATAAGATTTATCAAGTTATGGATGAAAGGGATATAAGTAGACATGCAGCTATAGAATTCTTAGAAGCCGAGGGCGAGGAATTATATATTGGTGGAGAATTCGGTGTATATTTTGGTGTGTTTATGACATTTGTATCACTAGTTCTTTTGTATAGTTTTGCAAAATATAATGGATTCTTTTTGGGTTTCTTTACAGCCGGCGCCTGTTTCTTTACAACTTTTATAGGTGGGATACTATTGTTTTATGTAATTCTTTCTGAAAAAAGTCAAGTCTATGGAAAGAGTGATGCATATTCATTAAACACAGAATGGGAAAAATCTATTCATAAGAAGGTGAAAGCAATCGATGCTACATCGGATAAAGATTAAAGCTATGGATCATTTATATTTAAGTATTGACCGTTATTAATTAGGTTAAGAAACTGAAGACTAAGCATAATCAAACAATATAATAGAAATAACACTTCAAAGTTCTGAGTTGCAATTCTCAGAACTTTTTTTGATATTCAGATGAGATATTAAATAGATGAAGTTATATGCCTTCCATGAATGATTTAGATATATAATTTCTTACTATTGGTTTGAGTACAAATCACTTGCCATTTCTTGTAACGGTATTTTATTGATTACTTCATAACCATTGACCCCTTTTTGTAGAATCCCTTTTTCAATGAAAGCATTTATGGTTCTTAATAAATGTCTATAACTTGTTCCTAATAGTTCAGAAATCTCAGTTAGAGAGTCATAAAATGTTAAGGTGTTGTTCGTTGCAAATTCTTTTGTTTCAATAGCGAGAATATAACTAGCAAATCTATTTTCCAAAGGATAAAGTAAATTAATGGAACTGTTTTTTGAACATCTATTTAACTTTCTTCCTAAATCAGAACATAGAAACTGTAAAAATTTTATATCAGTTAGTAAATGTTGCTTGACATAATCGGCTGGAATACCAATACAATAAGCATCTGAAATAACCTTAACGTTAACAGTAACCAAGTCTTGATTTACAATTTCCGCATCGCCCAATATTTTTAAAGGTTCATAAAAACTTAGAAGTAGGGATTTGCCGTTTGCCAGTGTGCTGAACACTTTAGCCTTACCTTCAACAAAAAAGTAGAAGTAGTTTAATTCATCTCCTTCTTGGTATATATATTCACCTTGTATGAAGTGAAATAATTTCATATGCATAGACACATCTTTGCTAAAAATATCATTGATTTTATAATGTTTAATGTAAGATTTGAGTTTAGTATCGTTATTGATTCGTTTCATAAATACCTCTTTATGTATTAATAGTGTTATTTGACCGCATAATTAATTTACTGTTATTTGGCTTTATTATGACATATGTCATACCGTCTATCAAATAAATTGTGTTAGATTAATGATATAGACATAAAGGAGATGAAGACATGAATAAATTATCATCAGGATTTGTAGGTGGATTAATAGCAATAATGATTTTGTTTAATGGAACATTATCAAATGCAATAGGCAATTATCAATCAACAGTCATTGTACATTTGGTAGGTTTAATTGGCATCATAATGATATTAATCGTAGGAAAATCTAAAATCAGGTTCTTCAAATCGGTACCATTGTATGCCTACAGTGCAGGCGTTATTGGTGTGCTGCCAATCTTATTTAATAATATTAGCTTTGCAGTATTAGGAGTGTCTATCACATTGGCTCTAGGGCTACTTGGTCAATCTCTTACATCTCTAGTTGTCGATCATTATGGATTGTTCAATATGACAGTTGTAAAGTTTAACAAAAGGAAATTAGTAGGACTAACTATTATAATTATTGGCATTTTAATAATGACAATTTATTAAGGAGATTTAACATGGTTATTATGGCAATTATAGTATCGGTATTAGCAGGTGTTTCTGTCGTGTTTGGAAGAATATTCAATTCAAAAATGGCTGAAAAAATGGGCCTGTTTCAAGGTGCATTAATCAATTATATAGCAGGATTACTCGTTTCAATCCTATTGACTCTTGTAATGAGAGAATATCTAGTATTTTCACATGAACAATTTATGGGGATTCCTCTGTGGGCTTATTTTGGCGGTATACTTGGCATAGGCATTGTTGTTTTATCAAGCTATTTGACACATAAAGTTTCTGCATTTTATTTAACACTTTTGATTTTTTTAGGACAGTTGGCAACAGGTGTATTGATTGATTATTTTGTCTCTGGAGAAATCCCTTTTGGTAAAAGCGTAGGTGGTGTATTAGTAATCGCAGGCTTCCTTTATAATCTCAAGATAGATAACGAAGAAAATCAATCAGAAGAGCTAAAAAATGCCGCTTAATTGTGATTATGACGATCTTATTTTAAAGAAGAGTAGCTCAAGTTGTTAAGCATGAAATAGTCAATAAGATGAACCCGACGGTATATAAAGTGTCATTAGAGAGTGTTAAATTGGAATGAAAATCTATAATCCCATCTCATTACATGTAGAGCGTTGTTTACAAATCATTAAAACCAAATTAAAAGATACTTGTATATTTGTAAACAAAACATTATAATGTTTGTAATAATAGTAAATATCGAGGTGAATATATGATTAAAGAGATTTTGAGTATGAGTATGAATGAACTTAAAGAGGGCTACACTTATAATATAGACAAATCTAGGTATGAATGTTTGATTTGTAATGCAATTTTTGAAGAGGGAGAAATTTTTACTTTTGACAATCGTTTATTTGTAGCTGAGAGAGCTATTAAGGAACATATAGAACTAGAACATGGTGGTGTCTTAGGGAAACTTCTAGATACAGATAAAAAATATACTGGATTAACAGAGAAACAAAGGAATTTATTAATCGATATTTCTAGTGGTTTAACCGATAAGGAAATATCCAAAAAGAATGGTGTTGCTACAGCAACGATTAGACATCAAAGGTTTATGTTTAGAGAAAAGGCAAAACAAGCCAAGATGTACATGGCTATTTATGAGTCGGTTGAACTAGCTGCAAATTCTGATACTAAACATGAACTGGTAACAGCACATGTTGGTGCTACAATGGTTGATGAGAGATATGTTTTGACTGTAGAAGAAAATAAAAAGATTATTATGAATTATTTTGAAGACAGTGATACTTTAAGATTGAAGATATTACCATCAAAAGAAAAGAAAAAAATCGTAGTTTTAAGAAAGATTTCTGAATCATTTGACCCAACTCTAAAGTATTCAGAAAAAGAACTAAATGTAGTTTTAAAATCAATTTATGATGATATTGCAACAATCAGAAGATATCTCATCCAATATGGTTTCTTAGATAGAACTAAAGATGGCAGTCAGTACTGGGTAAAAAATGATAAAGACTAAATAGATGCAACCATTCACAATCATGTGGATGGTTGTTTTTTGTAAACGGTTTTCTGAAAAAGGAATGTAATTTATAAACGAAGAGAAAATTCGTTTGCAGATAATGCAAACTTATGTTATTATTGATTACGTTATTAGCAAACTTAATGATGGTGTGTTTATAATATACGAATGGAGGACTAAATGAATAGTATAAAAAACTTCTTAGATGATAAAGGTCGAGTAACTAAGTGGCCAGCAAAACGAAGTATGAAAATTGAAGTTGTGAAGTATATTTCTGATAAATTTGAAGAAGATGTAATTTACTCTGAAAAAGAAGTAAATGTGATCATAGATCAGTGGCATACTTATGGAGATTACTTTATGTTGAGAAGAGGTATGATAGAGTATCAACTATTAGCTCGTACGCCTAATGGATCAAAATACTGGAAGTTAAAAAGTGAAAGTAATTCATAGCTTAATCAGATTTAACGACTTGTAGGGTAATAAAATATATTAGAAAATGAATTTGAATTATTAATAGTAAAACTAGATTTTATGATAGTGATATTAAGTACTTTATAAGGAGATAAAATTAAATGAATCGGAAGGCAAGAGTATCTGGGATAGTATTGAAGCATTATGACGGACTGAAGCTTTTATTTCAAAAATACAACATATTACAAGTTAGAATTTTTGGTTCGGTAGCAAGAAACGAAGACAGTGAAACAAGTGATATAGATTTTCTTATCAAATTACCTGAAAACAGTACATTGTTTGAATATGGGCAACTTCGATATGAGCTCGAAGAGCTTTTACAAGTACCGATTGACATGCTAACATATTCAGGTTTAAATCCTATAACATTAGAACATTTTCTAAAAAATAGTATTATGCTTGAGGAGTTACCTAATTTAACAACTGAGACTGCGATTAAAGAAAAAGCATCAGAAAACGTTTTAGTTCAACAAAATCTTAATAGTGCTATTTGGGTCATTGATCGTATCTTAGATTCCTGTAAAGAAATATCTAAGGAAGAGTTTATGAACAGTGAAATAATTCAAGACGCTGTGACGAGAAATATGCAGTTACTAGGGAAGGTTTTTTCTCAGATCCCCAAATACGAAATCGATAAATTACATGGTTTAAATGCCTCACAATTGAAGAGCTGCATAGCATTAAAAGAAGCATTATTCATGAATGTTGATTATGTTTTATTATGGAATACCATGTTTGATGAGTTAAAACCTTTGAAACATAATATTCAGATAGTAATTAATGAAAAAGATTTTATAGCCTAACAAATGAAACCTATAAAATAATGCTTTATCAATTCATAAACGTTTGAAATTACAGTTTGCATATGTAAAATAATACTTTCTAGTTGTTAAAAACAGATTTTTGAAAGTCACTTCTTCTGAGGTGTCTTTTTATTTTATTGATGCTGATATTGGAATTGTTACCCTAAATTTCACTTATATTTAGAATTGGTATTATAAATACTAAAGTATAATTAGGTCTAGGAGTTTAGCAGTTAAAGGTTTTTTATTACGAATTATTAATAATAAAAGTCTTCATTATTCGGTATACTTAAATTAGAAATGTAAAGGAGAAAATCATGAAAAAGTATATACTGTGTATGTTGTTAACCATTTGGCTTATGAGTTGTCGAAATATTCAAACTATTAATAATGGCATAGATAATGAACAATTAACTTCTGAAGAGGAAAATGTGAGTGTTGTTGAAGAGATAAGTGAAACAAAAGAAGATAAAGCATCATTAGATAGTACTCCAGATGTTTTTTTGCCTGAGATGGTTTCTCTGAATCCTTCAAAAGAGAGTACCAGTATGTATGCTGTAGGTCATATGGAATTCTATTTTTCCAGAGTAGATCAAGATATAAATCAAGGATTAGCCAGTATATGGAAAACTACGATTTTAGAAGGTCAATGGCAAGAACCAGAATTGTTCATTCACTCGGAAGATGCAAAGAATTTTAATCCATTTATGACCCCTGATGAAAAATATTTATTGTTTTATAGGATGTATAATACTGAAACAGAAGAAAACAGAAATGGAACATATTACATTGAAAGAACAGAGGAAGGATGGTCGAATCTTGTATTTCTAGTTGATGAGTATTGTGTGACGACTGCTGATTTTCAAACGTTTTACGCATCGCCAATCAAAGGTGATTATAAAAATGATATAATCCGATTTGAGTATAATAATGGTGAAATTGTTAACTTGAAGCCACTTTCAGGAATTATCAACACATCCTTTTTGGAAACGCATCCTACAATATCACCTGATGAATCATTCCTTATATTTGATTCTAATAGACCTGAAAGCATGGACCGTGGAGACATGTATATAAGCTTCAAATTAAGTAATAATACTTGGGGTGAAGGTGTTAATCTAGGAGAATTGGTAAATCAAGGATTAAGTGGCAATCCCTCAATTTCTACAGATGGGATTCGTTTATTTTACTCATTAGATGGTGATATTTATTTTATAGAATTGAAAGAGTTATTGACGATGAGTATAACTAGTACATATTTTGATCAAGAATTACCCGGGAATTCTCCTGAAATATTTGCAAAAGATACTATATCTAAAACAGATTTGCTACAATATCCAGTAAGTTTTTCTAAAGATGGTCTGTTGATGTTCTATGGTCAAATGGATTCGAATAGAAATAGACATCTCCTATACTCAGAAAATATTGATGGGACCTGGTCAGAACCAAAACAGATTGAGTTTACAAGTAGTGATGAAATGGAACCTATTATTTCTCCTGATGGTAATCGAATCTATTTTGCCTCATCGTATGATACTAATTTACAAAAACCAAGTGATCTTTATTATGTAACATACAACAATGGTTTGTTTACAGATCCAGTTAAATTGCCAGAAACAATTAATTCTAATCAGACGGAATATTTTGTTAGCCAATCTCTCAATGGTAATTTATATTTCACAAGAGAAGGGGTTGGAATTTTCAAGTCTGAGCTTGTTGATGGAAGTTATCAAGAAGCTTATCAGTTAGAATTTGATTCATCATATTATTACATTAGTCATCCATTTATTGCTAAGGATGAAAGTTTTATTGTATTCGATGCAAGACATAGTGATAATATTGGGAGTGCAGATTTATTTATTTCATTTAATTCCGAAATGGGCTTCGGAAAACCAATCAATCTAGGTGACAAAATAAATTCAGAAAATTGGGATGCCATGGCATCTTTAGCTCCGAATGAGGACTATCTCTTTTTTGTTAGAGAAGAGGGAAGTCAAAGGGATGTATATTGGGTGGAATTCAACTCAGACGAATATCTTGGGAAGTGATTATTATCTATACGAGATAGATAATTTTCAAGTTTTTGTTAAGTGAGAAAGCACCTTTGTTGAATATCACGAAGAACATCAATATATATTTATTTTTACATTTGAATTATAGTAGCTGACAGCTAATATAAGAACAAATAAAGAACTTGAAAAACTCAGTGTGGATACGACTTTTTGAGTAATGATTGATTAGTAGAGTCGTAAATTTAAACTAGAAAGGTGATTTACGGTTTCACAGTTTATGTAAATATATCATATTGAAAGAATTCTAATCTTCTTATATACTAGTTTATATTGGGAAATTTAAGATAAAGAGGTGGAATTTTGAAAGGTAATAAAAAAAGTAGAATTCAATATGGTATCTTGATTGTTGGACTGGCTATATTTTTCATAGTGGCATATTGGTTAAATCAACCGATGGAAGGTGAAGTACCTACTGCTGCCAGTAAAGTGATTTTTGCAAAAGCACATGTAAGTAGTATCCTATCAGATGAAGCATCACCAGATGTATGGACAGAGGGATTAAGAATTGGTACACAAGAAGTTGTATTGACACTTGATAGTGGTGAGCACAAAGGTGTCGACTTAATAGCATACAACTTCATGGGAGCTTATAATAATATAGACTTAAAGAAAAATTCAAAAGTTATCGTAAGAATTGATCATGATGAGTTCAACAATCCGTATATCACAAGTATAACCAGTCATGATCGAAGTGTGATTGTTATTGGATTAGTCACACTATTTGTGGTGCTTATGGTGATTTTCGGTGGTAAGAAAGGTTTTTCAGCGCTCTTAGGATTATCATTTACAATTTTTAGTATTTGGTTCTTTTTGATTCCGCTGATAAAAAGAGGATTCCCTGTTATTCCTGCCGCAATCCTTTTAGTTTCTATTACGACATTTGTGTCTTTGATATTTTTAAATGGTTTTTCCAAGAAAACCATGGGTGCGGCCGTTGGTTGTATAGGTGGTGTTACTATTGCAGGTGTTATTGCATACTTTGCAGGTGAGATTTCGCCCATTAATGGTTTCAACATGTCAGGAGCTGAAGAATTGGTCTTAAGATCAGGCGATCAAGTAAAAATCAGTGGTTTATTGGTAAGTGGTATTCTTATATCCGCACTTGGTGCAATTATGGATGTTGCTTTGATGATTACATCGGCAATTTCTGAATTACACACAATGAATCCAAAGGCTAAAAAATCAGAGCTCTTTAAATCAGGTTTAAATATTGGACAAGATGCTATGGGTACCATGGCAAACACTTTGATTCTTGCCTTTGCAGGTGCTTCGCTTAATATGTTAGTGCTGTTTAGAATTTTTGATTACCCTCATTTGCAAATAATGAACAGCGATCTGATGACCTTAGAAATTATTCAAGGTATTTCTGGTTCAATCGGCATTGTTCTAACTGTGCCATTAGTTGCAGCCTTAGGAGCATCAATGTATGGAAATTCTAAAGCATAATAGTAGAAATTATCTATTAATTATGTTCCAAATAGAAAAAAATATAAATCATGAGATCTTTTTTAGAGAAAGATTTTCATGATTTTTTTATTTATACTTTTTCAGATACCTTTAAATATCCTGTAAAATAGAAAAGTATTTTTGATAGATTGAAGGCACTGAACTATTTTGTCTCTTTTAGTAATACCAAATGAAAGTTGAAATAAGGCTAATTATGTGTAATCAGAGAATTCATCTAATTGCGAAGATGAATTTCATTTGTTAAAACTATCTAAACTGAAATTGAGATAGTTGTAAATTGTTGACGAATTCAGAATATTCAGAATATAATTATACTGAGATATTTACGAGAAACTAGTGAGAAGAAATGGTTTTTCAAGATAAAGTATAAAGAACAATGTAAGGAGGACGGAATGTATATTAGATTTAAAAAGTTTCTTAGCATGTTCCTGAGTATTACAATACTTCTAGGCACAATTAATATGCCGTCAGCGGTGTTTGCTGCTGATAATGTAGATCATGTTGTAATTAGTCAGGTATATGGAGCTGGAGGAAATAGTGGTGCACTCTATACGCATGACTATATTGAGCTCTATAACCCAACGAGTTCATCGATTGATTTAACGAATTGGTCGGTACAGTATGCGAGTTCGACAGGTTCATATTGGAATCCAACAACGCTAACAGGTACGATCAATGCAGGTGATTACTACTTAATAATGCAAAACGGTGGAACAACTGGAGAAGCATTACCAACCCCAAATGATACAGGTAGTGTGAGTATGAGTGCGTCCAAGGGTAAAATTGCTCTTGTATTGAACTCTGATCCAATCACAGGAAAAAATGATGCTGATGTAGTTGATTTTGTTGGCTACGGTTCAGCGAATGAATTTGAAGGTTCTGCAGCTGTAGGATCATTGTCTTCAACAACAGCAGCAATACGTAAGATTGGTGTTGATACTGATGATAATGCAACTGATTTCAATATTGCAGCACCATCACCTAGAGCGGGTACTGTAAGTGCTGAAGTTAAATGTACAGCACCTAATGCAAGTCTAAGTGATGATATTTTACTTTCAGGTACGACTGTAATGTTTGAGACAACTACAGCAGGAGCCATTGTTGAATTCAATACAGTGGCAGCAGATCATGATGTATGGACAGTAGGTTCTGAAGTTGTTGTAACAGAAGATATAACATATTATCTACGAGCTACAAAAGATGGTCTAGAAACAAGTGATGTAGTGACAATTACATATACTGTTGATGTAAGTGCTCCAATTACAATTGAAGCAGCCAAATCATTAGCAGATGATACAACTGACATAAACACCAAAGGTGTTATTACATACATATATAATAATAAAGTGTACATTCAAGACGATTCTGGCGCAATATGTGTATACTTAAATGCTTCAGCAAGCACATTACAAATTGGTGATGAAATACAACTGATTGGAAAACGTGCTTCTTATAAAGGATTACTTAAGTTAGAAAATGTTAATGAAGGTGCTGTTAAAGTTCTTTCAAAAGACAACAGTGTAACTGTAAACACGGCAACCATTGCTGAAATAAATGTAACACCTGATGGTAAGAGTGTTGCATTTGACACAATGTGTGAAATGGTTGAAGTTAAAAATGCTGTCTTAACAGATAAGAGTACCTTAACACAAGGATTAGACACAATATCAATTTATCCAAATATTGATTTATCAGATTTTGATGGTATTGCTTTTGGCGATCGTGTCGATGTGATTGCAATTGTAGGTGCATACAATAGTGCACAGTTGAACATCTTAGAGATCACTAAAATACCGGATGTGCCTACACCTACTTATACTGATTTATTAATCACTGAGTATATTGAAGGTTCTAGTAATAATAAAGCGATTGAGATATACAATGGTACAGATGATGTGATCGATTTATCTCAATATACACTTACTTTATATTCTAATGGTGGCAATTTACCTGGTAATACAACGAGTCTTGCTAGTCCAGAGAAAGCGACTCTCCAGCCAGGTGAACTACTTGTAATTGGAAACTCAAGTGCAGCTGATGCAATCAAAGATGTGACTACATTTGCTAGTAATGTTACATATTACAATGGAAACGATGCACTTGTCTTAATGAAAGGCACTGTTGTAATAGATTCTTTTGGTAATACAACAGATGCAACAAAATATGCAGAGGAAAAAACATTTAGAAGAGCACTTACTGTTCTAACTGGTGATACGATTATTGATGATGCATTTACCGCAGATGGATGGGTAGAATTTGCCCAAGATGCAATGGATGACATCGGTAAGTACAATGGTAGTGCAATTTCTACAGAACCAGATCCAGAACCTACTTATACTGATTTATTGATTACTGAGTATATTGAAGGTTCTAGTAATAATAAAGCGATTGAGATATACAATGGTACAGATGATGTGATCGATTTATCTCAATATACACTTACTTTATATTCTAATGGTGGCAATTTACCTGGTAATA
>Ga0209272_10001777_pt1 | contig 13009 bp, 7 predicted proteins | sample tdDd002_FD_187125 | JGI IMG/M metagenome (GOLD analysis project Ga0209272, IMG submission 187125) | Marine sediment microbial communities from the Atlantic coast under amendment with organic carbon and nitrate - tdDd00.2 (SPAdes)... | ecosystem: Environmental > Aquatic > Marine > Coastal >... | reverse complement strand
CTATATTTCAGCGCTTTTTGAATATATGCATTCGCGAGGTTCGTTCGCTTATCAGCATCCGCTGGAAAACCTTCTAAATAATTATGTAATGACATTCCTTCTTGATAATCAGTAACAAGGATCTGTTCAGAGTCCCCATCTTCAGTATGGATAATGTTGCTTAATGCTTCTTGTGCCGTTTGCAAAAAGTCTGGAGCCAAATGCGGTCCCTTTTTAAATACATTGATAACCACTACATCATCTGGATTATCAATTCTTGCCCCCATCATAATTTTCTGATATGGGTTTTGTTCAAAGACTTCCAGCACATTAAATTTCTCAGTGTAGGATGCACTCATACGAAAACCACCTTTACTTTTGTATTCCACTCAAGAGAGGATGTGTATCAATCTCCTGATTTTAGGATAAATTCCTACTTTTCATATATTATATAATAACTGCACGCGTCTTTAAACCCTCAAAGTATAGATTTTCCAAAGGTTTAATATAGCTGTAATATTGAATTTAAAACACCTCTTTATCCAGAAAATTTGTTAAAATAGATATGAGTAAAAAAATGAGTTAGGAAGGTGGTTCGAAGGTGCTTCGTATTTTACATATATCAGATTTACATTTTGACGCAGTTTATGGTCGTTATCCAGAAGTTGTTCGTTCCGCATTGAAAGCTGGGTTGAATAGAGCCTTTGCAAATGCTGTTGATTATGCTATTGAAAAGTCTGTGGACTTGTTGCTAATTACAGGTGACCTTTGTGATAAAGGTCAGGTTTCGTATGCAACTGAAAGTTTTTTAAAAAAGCAGTTTGAGCGTTTGAGCTTAGCAAATATTTATGTTATAGCCTTACATGGAAACCATGATCCATCATCCGAGTTAAATTGGAACTTAAAATCTGAAGGGATAAACTTTGTTACCAAACCTGAGTCTACGACGATAGAAATCCCATTAAAAAGTGGTGAAAAGTGTTATATCTCTGCAAATGGATTTGAGAATAAAGCGGAGAGTTTATCTAGAATTGAAACTTTCCCGATAAGAAGTGAAGGTGCCTATCATGTTGGTGCAATGCATACATTCACTGCGAGTGGATTAGCAACGGGTGAACATGAACCTTATATGAAAACAAATTTAAATGAGTTGTCCTCTAAGAAATACGACTATTGGGCACTTGGACATATTCACAAAATGCAGTTGTGGCCATCCCATAAAGCAGCATATTCTGGATCATTACAAGGTTTACATGCCAATGAAATCGGAGAAAAGGGTGGGATTTTAGTAGATCTAGAAGAACCGGGTGCACAACCCAACCTGAAGTTTGTTGACTTCTCTGTGTTAGAGTTTCAAAGCGTTTATGTCGACATTCAGTCTGAAAGTTCAAGTTTTGAAACCAACAGTTCAGTAACACTGCATGATATTAAGTCCAAAATTATACAAGAAATCAGCAAAATGAAGTCGCAAAGAAAGATAAGGAAAAGTTTCCTTGTACGCGTTATGTTAGAAGGTGCAAGTAAATACTATGATAGCTTGCAAAAAGAAGGATTAAAACAAGAGCTTGAAAGTGATATTAGGGAAGATGCAGAGGTTCTATTTGTTGAAGTAAACACGGATCGATTGACGCCTTATGTAGATAAAAACGAAATTTTGAAGGCCTCACCTTTTGCTAGTTTTATTGAGGAAATGCTGACAAGTCCGGAATTAAAACAGAAGTTAGTTGAATATGCGGGTAGTGTGTCATTTGCTGAAAAACCTGATAATGAAACAGCATGGATCGAGGACCTAATTAATCAAGTCGGTGACGAGTGGTTGTACAAAATGGTGAAACATAATGAAAATAAATAAACTCAATATATATAATTATGGGAAGTTTACAGATGAATCTGCTCCAATTCACTTCAAAGATGGTGTGAATGTAATTCTTGGTGAAAATGAAGCTGGAAAGTCGACAATAAGACATGCACTAGGGGAAATGTTATTCGGTTTTCAGACCAAAAGAATGGACAAACATCCCTACAGCCAAGGTCTTGCTTTACAGCTCCATGGTGAAGTTGAAACTGCACACGGGGACTTGGTAGGGGTTCAAAGATCCCTTAAAAACCTTCCTCAAGGTCAAAAAATCATAGGAGACCATGTTACTGAAATTGGGAATAGTGTATTAGAGAATTTTAAGGAAATCCCTTATTTATTATATAAAGGGCTCTTTGAGATGGACCTGTCAGAGTTGGTTGCTTTAGATGGTCAGAAGTGGAATGCTGTTGAAGAGCAAATTTCACTCCAGTATGGTCTAGACAATATCTTTACCCCTCAGTTTGTCTTGTCACAAATTGAAGAAGAGATGCATCAAATTTGGAGGCCTCATAACAGAGGGAAGTTTACTGTAAAAGACATTGATGAAACATTACTCAATTTAAAAGAAAAAAAACGTGACTTGTCAAAACAAAGAAAAGGGCTTGAAGAACGTCTAGGTAGAAAAGAATCTTTAGATAAAGAGTTGAATGAGTTAAATAAGGTTCTGGAAGTTAAGAAACAATGGCTTCAAAATGCTGAAGGCCAAATGGATGTTTTTAAGAAATTAAATGAAGTTAGAAAAATCGAAATGGAACTAAATGCATTTGATTTTAAATCTATGCGGGTAGAGACTTACAATTATTTAAAACTTGAAAATGAAAAGTTAAGAGAAGAAAAACAAGAGGTTGAAAAGGAATTGCAGTCTATTCAGTCTCAAAAATATAAGTTTACACCTATTGAAGAGAGACTTTTAGCTTCAAAAGATCAACGAGATAAAATTGTAGAGTTAATAGAATCATTTTATGAGAGTCAGCGCGCATATGAGCTTCAAAAGACGGCTGTATCTCAATCAAAATCTACAATCGAGAATAAATCCTTAGAGCTCACAATGGACCCGTGGAATGACGCTTTAATGCAGTACTGGATACAACTAGATTTAAAGGGCTTAGAAAAATCAGTAAATAAAAGATTGAGATACTCCTTTGGAAACATAAGTTTATGGATCATAGTCCTGGCTGGACTTGGCCTTGTAGGGGGCGGGTTCTACACCGATAAGATGCAACTGATTTATTCTGGAGGAGGTCTTGCTATCCTAAGTTGTCTTCTCATGTTTGGGTCTTTTAACAAATCACCCCTGGAGTTTGGGGATATTCAGTTTCGTGATCAGATATGGAAAAAAAGAGATGTGTTTATTGATGCTTGTGAAAGTATGTCAGAACTATCTCGTAGTAGGAGCCGTGAGTTTAATGATCATGAAGCATCTAAACTGAGCCACCGTAAACTTAAAGGGGATTTAGAGGACATTATTATCAACCTAGGTTTTGACACATCTAATACGCTTAAAGAAAACGCTGATGAGATCATGAAATGTATTCATAACATCAATAAAAAAGAAAGCTCAAACAAGTTACTTGAAAGTAATGCATCTATTCACAATGGACGAAAAAGAAAAGTAGGCCATGCGCTGCTTATGAATCAGCAAAAACTTACAACATTTAAAAATGAACTTAAGAATTATGGGGAATCAACAGAAGAAGCTTTAGCCATGTTAGAACGTTTATCTACTTTAAGTCATAGAAGAGATATGTTACTAGAAGAGCTTGAACTCTTTGACAAAACAAATCCTCAGCAAAATGCATATAGACAATCCACACATTTTGACGAAAGTGTATCTGACGCAAAAGTTGAAATCGATCATTTAAAACTAAAACGTGAAAACTTAAAAGTAGAGCAAATGGCTGTGCAAAAAGATGAGGAAAGGGTTTTTGAAGATGTCCGATTTGAAACCCTGGAGTCTGAAATTTCTAAATTAGAATGGCAGCGGGAAACTGCAATTGATACGTATAACAAACTACGTATGATCCACACCATGATTAAGTTTGCAGACGAAACATTTAGAAGTAAATATCAACCAGAACTCTTAAAGAGAGCATCGGATTTGCTAAAGGTATTTACCAATGATAAATACGATAGTATTGCAGCAGGTGAAGCAGGGAAATTACAAGTACGTTTGTCTGAACAGGAGCGTTATATTCCTGTACAGGATCATTTGAGTCGTGGTACACTGGAACAGATCTACTTGGCACTGCGCCTTGCAGTTGCTGAGACGATTGACCAAACACAGCAGTTTATTCCCATTATACTAGATGAAGTCTTTGTAAACTGGGATAAAAATAGGCTTAAAGGAGCAATAAATGTCCTGAGTCAAATGAGTCAAGATAGGCAAATAATCTATTTTACTTGTCATGAATGGATGGCTGAAGAACTTGCCAATGCAGGTGCAAATAAAGTGATTTTATAACATAGACTATAGCTTTTATTATGGAGGACAAATGGGTAGAAAATCAACTGAGCAACTAGAGTTTGAAAAAAGTCGCCAAGATATTCTCAAAATGTCTGGTCGCGAAGCCCCCTCTGAGTTTACAGGTCAAGAAGAGGAGCAAAAATATGCGTGGGAAATAGAACTTGAAGAGTACAGAAATCGTAAAAGACTAGATCGATTTCTTGTTTTTGGTGCCCTTTGCGGTGTTCTGTCTTTACTCATTAGCATATACATATTATTAACTTATATGTCAGGTACAATACCTGCTTAAACGAGGTGAATCATGAAGTCAGCAGAACGGTTGAAGGTTGCATATAAAATATCGATAGTTTCGGTTATTTTAAATGTACTCCTTTCAGCAGTAAAAATAGTTATAGGATTTATTGCAGGATCAGGGGCATTGATTGCCGATGGTTTTCACTCTATATCAGATGTTTTAACAACTTTCATGGCAATGTTTGGTGTTTACATTGCAGGTCAAAGTGATGATGAAGACCACCAGTATGGTCATGAAAAGTACGAACCGGTCATTGGTAAACTGATGGCGATTTTCTTATTTGCAACTGGGCTACTGATAGCATTTAATGCAATTAAGAATATTCAAAGTGGTATGGTTAGCATCCCAACAAGGGAAGCAATTTATGCAGCTGCCATCTCTGTTTTAGCAAAAGAAGGTATGTACCATTACACTATGCGAGGAGCTGTTAAAATTGAAAGTTCAGTTTTAAAGGCAGATGCATGGCACCATAGAATTGATGCAATATCTTCAGTGGGTTCATTTATAGGTATTTGGGGTGCGATGAGTGGCTGGCCAATAATGGAACCTATCGCTGCTATTGCAATCGGTGTACTGATCATTAAGGTTGCCGTTGATATTTATATGCAATCCATTAAAGAACTGATTGATACAGCAGCTGATCCTGAAACTCTAGAAGATATTAGAGAAACAATCTTTGCAACAGAAGGTGTAATTGGCATTGATGACCTAAAAACGAGGATTCACGTAAACAGACTTTATGTCGATGTTGAAATTGCTGTGGATGCAGACCTCACCCTTCGTGAAGCACACAATATAGCAGAAGATGTACATGACAGAATTGAAGAAGTTATTCCGAAGGTGAAACACTGTATGGTTCATGTAAACCCTTACGGAGAAGAGGAGAAATAAATAATGGATATGACTATATCTATTTCCCAGAAGCTTAAAGAAGTTGCGCCAACATTAAAGTTGGGCATTCTTATTGCAGATGTAACTGTCACAGAACACAACGATAATCTATGGTCTGAAATCGATGCTTTTGTTAGCAAATTTGACTTGGAGATGTCTCAAATAGCAGAATTGTCAGCCATTCAAGAAGCTAGAAAAGCTTATCGCGCCTTAGGGAAAGATCCAACTCGGTATAGGTTGTCGTCTGATTCGCTTATGCGTCGAATTGTTAAAGCTAAAGGACTATACAAGGTTAATGATATTGTAGATTTAAACAATTTACTGTCATTACAAAGTGGTCATTCAATAGGAACCTATGACCTAGACAAACTTTCAGGGGACATCGTCTATGGCATTGGGCAAGCAAATGAAGACTACATTGGCATAGGACGTGGCCCCCTGAATATCGAAGGACTGCCAGTTTTGAAAGATAACAATGGCAGTTTTGGTAGTGCGACTTCAGATTCGGAGCGTTCAATGGTTTCACTAAATACTAAAAAAATTCTAATGAATATCATTGCTTTTGATGGGGATGAACAATTAGAAGACTGGATGTCCAAAGCTAAAGTAATGTTAGAAAGCCACCTAGCTGCTAAAGATATTAAATTATTTGTGGTTGAGTAATGTATAAACATTAGAATGTATAACCCTACTTTTCAACTATTTGAGAACCACTATATAAGCGTTTACAAAGTCCTTATATAGTGATGCCAAATATTGGAGGGTGGGGTTTTCTTGTTGTAGAGTATTTTATGTATACGTGAATGTATTTAGGCGAGATGATATCTGAAATTTCTAGTATTTAAATGTTAAATTAGTAACAAATCTGTGAACAATTCCGTAAACGATTGACACAATATTTGAGCTTCTGTAAAATTCTACATGTTGAAGTAGATGAGGAGACGGTTATGAAGCTAAGGTTAACCCATAAGGTTGTAGGTCAAATAGTTGCAACAGGTGTTATAATAATGGCTGCAATTATATTGGTAACAACAAATTTTGTTAAGGATTATGAACGCGACCAAATGGTGCAACTATCTAACATGATGGGAAGCGCTGTTCGAGTGAGCGCATCAGATGTATTTGAAGATTTGGTTCAGGATGCAGAACTCTTAAGAGGTAACGTTGAAAACATAAAATATGATGAAGTAAATTCAAAAGTTTTGAATGAAGAACTCAAAATATACATGAGTTACAACGAAAATATTGAAGGTGCCTTTATAATCTATGATAAAGAAAATTATACATATCATCCTTACTGGTATAGAAAAAGCGGATATACCTTCCAAGGATATTTAGAAGATTATGAAGATCCAAAATATAGAGCTTTAATTCAGTCTGGAGAAACTGCTGTACTTGATCCGCAAACCTATCACCAAGGGGATGAAATTGTTGTTCTGTCTACAATTACTGTACCGTTTGAAACGCGTGATGGATTAAAGGGGCTTGTAGGAATTAATTTTTCAATTGACAACTTTGAAGGGTTGTTAGAAGAAATGTCTACCTCTGAATACATGAACAGTTACCTTATTTCATCAAGTGGACTAATCGTTGGTGATACAAATGCAGACGGTAAGATCATTAGCATGGAAGATGCGGGGTTAAACTCCGAATGGATATCTAGTGAGTATGCAGACAAAGGATTGATTTTGTCAGGGGATACATACCTGTTAAACATCACGATCCCCGTTCATAGAACCCAGCAAGAGTGGACTTTATTAGCAATTGTAAACGCTGATTTTTTACATAGTAGAAACAATACAGTATCATGGATGATCACTATACCACTCCTAATAGGTATACTTACCTTGGCTTTTTTCGTTAGGTATACAGTAAAAAAGAACCTTAAGCCACTCGAAAACATAGTAGAATTAATGGAGTATTCCAAAAGTGGTGACTTAACTAAAAGGTCAAACATCAAGACCAGTGATGAGATTCAGGTTATTTCTGAAGGCTTAAATGACCTCTTAGATGCACTAGAGGACCACCGTGAAAAATTACTGGATGAAATTAATGACAATGAGATGTTAAATGCAGAACTAGAAGACTTGATTCAAGAAAATGATCGAATATACTTTGAAACAATAAAAAGTTTCAACATGGCAATTGAAGCAAAAGACCATTATACTGCAGGTCATTGTGATCGTGTAACTGAATACTCTCTAGCGATAGCAGATGAAATTGGTCTGAGTGATAAGGAAAAAGTCAGATTAATATACGGCGCAACTGTGCATGATGTTGGCAAGATAGGAATAGCTGGTACGATTATAAATAAACCTGGAAAACTTACTGATGATGAGTTTGAAAAAATTAAGTCACATTGCGAAAAAGGTCACACAATACTGGAGGGGATTCATTTCCTAAGTGATTCGATTTCCATTGTGTATCAACATCACGAACGTTACGATGGTAAAGGGTATCCACAAGGGTTAAAAGGTGACGAGATTGATATCTTAGCAAGAATCGTAGCTATTACAGACACCTATGACGCTATGACTTCAGATCGTGCTTATAGAAAGGCCTTATCTAGTGATATTGCCATAGAAGAAATAATCAATAATAAAGGTACACAGTTTGACCCTAATCTTGTAAATGCTTTTGTTAGAGCATTTGAAAAAGGTGTAATCGTCGTTGATGACATAGATAATACTGTATAGAACGAAAACTGTATAGATCGATAAAGGTGTTTGCTTATAAAAGTGAACACCTTTTTTGTAATTGTTCAAGTATGCAACTGCTCAAAGCAACAATTGGTGCCTTAGATTAAGAATAGCTAACAGCCGTTTTAAGAATGTTTCATTAGCTTTATAAATTTTTATGGAAATGGCCTGACACAGTTAAAATAAGTACGATTCGGGTATCATTAATATAGACCGCTTTAGTGTCTGTATGTGAGAAGGTGATACTATGAAAATTCGTTCGAAACTTCTGATCATTCTCATGTCATTTGGATTAATCCCTGTTCTAATCGTATCCGTTCTAATGTACACACGATTTGACAGTGAACTAAGTACTACAATTTTTGATCAGTTAACCGCTATTCGTGAAACTAAAGGATCTCAAATTGAAGACTACATGGGATTTATCAATGATCAGGTAATAACCTTGTCAAAGAATATTATGATTTCCGATGCCTTATCTGACTTTAAGTCATCTATTAAAGAACTCGATGCAAGCATTACACCTTCGAGGCTTAATCTAGCCAGGGAAGGTGTGTCAAATTATTATGAAAGTGAGTTTTTACCAAGGCTTAATGCTAATTTATCCAGTCCTATGTCCGTAGCTGATTTTACAAGCGACACTCCTTCAACTCTACATTTACAGTACTACTATATTGAAAACAATAAAAATGACGTAGGGAGCAAACATTTACTCGATATGGCTTCTGATGGAACAACATATAGCCGTAAGCATAAACAATATCATCCAGTAATAAAAGAGTATTTAGAACGATTTGGCTACTATGATATCTTTATTATTGATAGTAAAACAGGCCAAATGGTCTATAGTGTATTTAAAGAAGCGGATTATGCTACCAATCTTTTAACTGGCCCTTACAAAGATACCAATTTTGCAGATGTTTTCAGAGCCACAAAAGATGCAACAAGTGAGGATTTTGTTGCCATAGCTGATTTTGATTTTTATACAGCATCCTACAATGCCCCGGCAGCATTTATAGCATCACCTATTTTTGTGAACAACAGAAACGAAGGTGTGCTAATATTCCAAATGCCTATTGATAAAATTAATGAAATCATGACCAATAAACAAGATTGGAAGGCTGCGGGATTAGGCAATTCAGGCGAAGTCTATCTTGTGGGTGAAGACCTACAAATGAGAAGTATTTCTAGATTTTTAGTAGATGATCGTGAAGGTTACTTCCAGACACTTCAAAACTTAGGATACAGTGCTGAAGAAGTTGATGTTATTGATAGAATGGATACTTCAATTTTACTTCAAGGCGTTGATACAGAGGCGTCAAGAGGAAGTACCGCTGGCACAAGTAATACTGAAATTATTCAAGACTATAGAGGTGTTAATGTCTTAAGTTCCTACAAACCACTTGAGTTAGATGGGCTCAATTGGGGAATTATCTCAGAAATTGACGAGGCAGAAGCTTTTGCTGCCCTTGTTTCTGTACAAATGCAAAGTGGAGCTTTAATTGTAGCAACTCTTGTATTGGTGTTATTTGTAGGAATAATCTTTGCTAGTCGAATTTCCAAGCCGCTTGTATATACAACAACTTTGCTTAAAGACATCTCAGAAGGGGATGGCGATCTAACAAAACGTCTAGACTCTAAGAGTAAAGATGAAGTAGGACAAATGACTAAATGGTTTAATGTATTTGCTCAAAAAATCCACGATATTATTGCACGTGTTGTAGATGAAATGGGCCAGATGCGTACATCAATTGAACACTTTAAAGAAGCTGTTGACCAATCCAATATTAATTTAAATGAGATCAACACAGAAGTTCTTAATGTGAATGAAGGTATTCAAAGGAATGCAAGTGTATCTGAAGAGGCCAATGCAGGTATTGAAGAGATTAATAGTTCTGCAATGAGTATTTATGAAGATGCGGTTACTGTGCAAGCGGGAAGTAAGGAAATTGAACAGTCCGTTGACTCGGGTTCTGAAAAAATTGACCAAGTTGTTGAATCCATAGACAAGGTTAAGGAATCTGCATCTAATGCAACCATTCAAATTTCAGAGCTAAAAGGTTCATCTGAAAAAATCTCTGAAGCTATTAACTTAATCACCAATATTTCTGAGCAAACCAACCTGCTTGCATTAAATGCTTCTATAGAAGCGGCCCGTGCAGGTGAACATGGTAAAGGATTCGCAGTGGTGGCTGAAGAAGTCCGTCAATTGGCTGAGGAATCAAGATCATCGGCAGAAAAAATCAGAGACTTGGTGTTAGATATTGTTGCTAAAACGGACGCAACCAATGACTTAATAAAAAATGAGCAAAAATTAGTAGATGAAACATCTATTGTGAGTCTACACGCTAAAGAACAGTTTGACCTCATTTCAACTCAAATAATTGACATTGTTAGAAAAATTGATTCCATTGCTAGATCCAGTGAAAATCAATCTAATATCACCAGCGAGATGGCAAAAGCTATAGAGAGTTTGACGGAGTCCACTCAAGAAAATGCAATTGCATCTCAGAAGATTTCAGAACGTGTCTTGTCACAAACTGAGATCTTAGACGAGATCACACGTGAGACCAATCAAATTAAAGATATGGCAGATGGATTAAACGATATGGTAGGAAGATTCAAAATATAAGTTATGAAAACAGCTCTACAGTTTATGTAGGGCTGTTTTATGTCTAATGTTTCATGTAGGATAAGGTAAGGGTATAAAGGCATATAGGGGGTGGTCACATGTCAAAACTAAGTAATCGAATAGTACTAGTTATTACTTTATTAACTATATTGGTTTCTTTGACAATGGAATTTGTGATCATCAACAGGTCATTTGAAATTGTAGAAATAGAATCTAAAAAGAGACTTCAAGAAATGGCCGGTCGTATAGGCAGTGATTTTGATTTTGAAGTGAGAGAAGTAGAAAGTATTAGACAACAGGTGAATGAACTTGTTGAATCTACATTTGACAAAGAAGCACTTCAAAACACACCAGGATACATGGACAGTTATAAAGAACAATTGGCCCCAACCATTAAACGTATGGCAGAGGGTGCAAGAGGGTCTCGGTCTGTTTATGTTTTTTTTGATCCAGATTTAGACGGACAAACCCATGACATATGGTTTGCTGATCTACACAATACTGGGATCGTAACGCGTCAGGAAGAGTTCGAGAGGTCTTTCTATGAAACGCCATCTCCTGAAAAAGACTGGTATTTTAAAGCTAAAGACCTAAAGCGGCCTTACTGGACAGACCCTTATAGGGGAAATGTTTATTTTGATAACCATCTTATTTATATTTCTCATACAGCCCCTATTATAATCGATGGTCTATTTGTTGGTGTAGCCGGTTCAGATTTTTATTTTGATGATCTGCGTAATCAAATCAGCGATATTCGTTTATACGATACAGGGTACGCAGTTCTTTTTAATGATAATTTAGAGGCAATAATTCATCCGACTCTCCAAGAGGGCGTTGCCTTACGTGAGATTGATGGTGGAAATTATGCATGGCTTGCCGATGAAATTGAACTGACCTCCGGCGTAATTGAATATACTTGGATTGATGGAACAGAAAAGATGATTGCTTCAAAGCGTTTGTTAAATAACTGGATTATTTCTGTTGCACCAAGTAAAAACGAAGTTTATCAATCCGTTGAAAATATGCGCCGTATAATGGTCTTAGTAGCAGTTGCTGGAGGTTTTATTGCAGCTGTTGTTGGACTATTAATAGGAAAGCGCATTGTTAAACCTATTGAAGAAATTGTTCTGGATATTAATAAAATTGGTTTAGGGGACTATGAGACAAATATTGATGAGAAGTATAGAGACAGAAACGATGAGGTAGGTGTACTCGCTAACTCGGTAGAACGTATGCGGATTACTCAGAAACTATCGTTTGATGAGATTAGTAAACATAATACAGAACTTGAAAAACGTGTTCGTATTAGAACAGAAGAACTTACACATACAAATGAGCACCTTGAGGAATCTATGGCTAAACTTGAAGAGAAACAAGCTGAAATGACCTTAGCCAATGCAGCGCTTGAAGATGCGCTTGAAGTTACACGGATGACACAAAAACAACTAATTGAATCAGAAAAAATTGCATCTTTAGGGTATTTAGTAGGTGGTATAGCACACGAAATAAATACACCTGTTGGAAACAGTGTTACCTTGGTTACCTACATGCAAAGAGAGTCAGAAACAATTTCCAAAAAACTTAAAAGTGGAGCTATATTGAAAAAAGAGTTAAATGATTATATTGGAAGCACACAACTTGCGACAGACAAGATTTATAAAAATCTAAGGATCACAAGCGACTTGGTAAATCGATTCAAAGAGTTGGCTGCAGGAGAATCACAGGAGAGTGTTATTCACTTTAATATAGCCGACTATTTGCATCTAATACTTAGAAGTATGGGGATTCCATCTCAGTATTCCTTAATCAAGGTAGATATAGAAGGAGATCCAGCACTTGAAATTTACTCAGATGCCGGTAAGTTTTCTCAAATTTTTACAAACTTGTTGTCCAACAGCTTACATCATGGATTTAACAATGGTATGAAAGGTCAAATATCCATACAATATGAAAAGGTTAATGATGATTTGTTTATCAAATATGAAGATGATGGTATGGGGATTGAAAGTGAAAACCTAGATAGCATTTATACACCATTTTTCACAACTAAGTTTAGTGGAGAAACCAAAGGCCTTGGCTTAAACATTGTCTATAACGTAGTAACCAAATTGTTTAAAGGATCGATACGCTGTGAATCTGAAGTTGGAAAAGGCACAATATTCTTCATTAAACTGCATGTTGGAAGAGAATC
>Ga0209272_10001772_pt1 | contig 13041 bp, 10 predicted proteins | sample tdDd002_FD_187125 | JGI IMG/M metagenome (GOLD analysis project Ga0209272, IMG submission 187125) | Marine sediment microbial communities from the Atlantic coast under amendment with organic carbon and nitrate - tdDd00.2 (SPAdes)... | ecosystem: Environmental > Aquatic > Marine > Coastal >... | reverse complement strand
ATGACTTCAAACGTATCCTAACTGAGCCTAAAGCGTCTCTAACAGAGCAATACGTTGCACTAATGAAGACCGAAGAAGTGGATGTTGAGTTTACTGAAGACGGTATTACTCAGATCGCAGAAGCGGCTTGGACAGTGAACGAAACCACTGAAAACATTGGTGCTCGACGCCTGCATACTGTGATGGAACGCTTGATGGACGAGATTTCATTTGAAGCAACAGACAAAGCGGGCGCGAAGCTAACGATTGACGCTGAGTATGTAAAAGACAAACTGGGCGACACAATTGAAGATGAAGATCTAAGTCGCTTCATTCTGTAATTCATTCTAAAAACTAAAAAGCCCGCTCAATTGAGCGGGCTTTGTTTTATCTACGTCATTCTAAATCATGAAGATAAAGATAACCGCTAGCGCTGAGATTAAACCAGCAAAAGCGTAGCATGCCACTTTACCAATCACACCTGTGTGGAATTTCAGGTCGTGCATACCATGATGTACACGGTGCATTGCATGCCACATTGGTAGTGCTAGTGTACCGATGATAAACAGTGCACCGATGATGCTAGTTGCAAACTCAGACACACGCTCGTAGCTAAGTGCTTCTGCGTTAATCACGCCCAGTGGTGCTAGTACGCCAAGCACTAAGATAGTGATTGGAGTAATCATCGCAAACCAAGTACCGCCAGCGCCAAATAGGCCCCACCAGATTGGCTCATCAGAACGTTTCGGAGCTCTATCAACAGAGTAATTAGGTTTCATCGTTAACGCTCCTTACACCACGACTAAGACGATTAGTGAAATAAATGCCACGGCAGCCCATTGAGTTAGCACAATAATCTTTTTGTCTACTGGCTTACCTTTTAGGCGAATTGGCATAACTTGCGGCATCATGCTAAAGAAAGTCTGAGCATGAAGCAGACTACCAGCGAGTGCCACGATGTTAATCGCGATGATCACTGGGTTAGCCATGAAGTTTAGCCAGGTTTGCCAGGCTTCAGGCCCTTTCACTAATGAGCCTAAACCGAAGGTTAGGAACAGTGTGAATAGGATCAATGGCAGTACGGTGGCTTCACGCAGCATGTAGAAGCGGTAAAACGGATGATTTTTCCACCAAGTACGTTTTACTTCACGAACGTAAGGTTTACGGTTACTCATCTTACGCCTCCTCTGCTGTTTTCGTTGGTGTGCCGTCAGGCTTGAACATTGAGATAACGAAGTCCATTGAAGACTCAACTTTACCTTGGTTTACTGCTGCCGCTGGGTCTACGTTCTTAGGACATACGTCTGAACAGTAACCCACGAACGTACAGCCCCAAGCGCCGTTTTCACCATTAATTAGCGCCATACGTTCAGATTTACCGTTGTCGCGGCTATCTAGGTTGTAACGGTGCGCAAGCGTTAATGCTGCTGGGCCAATGAACTCAGGGTTTAGACCAAACTGAGGGCATGCCGCGTAACAAAGGCCACAGTTGATACAACCAGCGAACTGTTTGTATTTTGCCATCTGCTCAGGCGTTTGTAGGTTCGTGCCATCTTCAGGTTTACGGTCATTACCAATGATGTAGGGTTTGATCGCTTCAAGACGTTCGATGAATGGCGTCATATCCACAATCAAGTCTTTCTCGATTGGGAAGTTAGCCAGCGGCTCAATTTTAACGCCATCTGGGTAATCACGTAGGAAGCTCTTACACGCTAGCTTAGGCACGCCATTCACCATGATGCCGCAAGAACCACAGATTGCCATACGACAAGACCAACGGTAAGACAGGTCTTTATCTAGGTTATCTTTGATGTAACCAAGTGCGTCAAGAGTTGACATGGTTTCATCAAACGGCACTTCAAAGGTTTGAAAATGCGGTTCTGCATCTTGCTCTGGGTCGTAACGCAGAACTTCTACTTTTTGGATGCGATTCGCTGACATTATGCTTGCTCCTCTGCTTTCTTCTCTGCCGCTTTAGCCGCTTCTTCTGCTGCCGCTTTTTCTGCCGCTTCACCGTATAGACGTGCTTTTGGTTGAGATTTAGTAATCTTCACGTTGCTGTAGTCGATACTTGGAGCCGCATCTTCTTGGAAGAAAGCGAGTGAGTGCTTAAGGAAGTTCACGTCATCACGCTCTGTGCAGTTGTCATCAAGACGTTGGTGTGCACCGCGTGACTCTTTACGCAAGATTGCTGAGTGAACCATAGCTTCAGCAACTTCAAGGCCGTAGCCCACTTCGATAGCGTATAGAAGGTCTGTGTTGAACACTTTGCCTTTGTCTTTAATGCTGATGTTTTTGTAGCGTGCTTTCAGTTCAGTGATCTTATCGATGGTTGCTTGCATCAGATCTTCTTGGCGGTAGATACCACAGCCTGCTTCCATGGTGTGACCCATTTCAGTGCGGATATCGGCCCAGTTTTCATCACCTTCTTGGTTCATCAGTGCTGCGATGCGCTCTTCAACCGCTTTCACTTGAGCCGCGATAGACTCTTCGTTCCAGCCTTTGAACTCTGCTGCGCGTTTCACCGCTTGTTCACCAGCGACGCGGCCGAATACCACGAACTCAGCCAGTGAGTTAGAACCTAGACGGTTAGCACCGTGAAGACCAACAGAAGCACATTCGCCAACTGCGAATAGGCCTTTGATGCGCGTTTCACATTCACCGTTAGTTTCAATACCACCCATGGTGTAGTGAACCGTTGGACGGATTGGAATTGGCTCTTTTGCAGGGTCAACGTTGACGTAAGCTTTCGCTAGTTCACAGATAAACGGTAGACGCTCTTGCAGGTACTCTTCACCTAGATGGCGAAGGTCTAGGTGTACGACATCACCAAGAGGGTGCTTGATGGTGTTGCCTTTCTGCTGTTCGTGCCAGAAAGCTTGAGAAACTTTGTCTCGTGGACCCAGTTCCATGTATTTGTTCTTCGGTTGACCCACTGGAGTTTCAGGGCCCATGCCGTAATCTTGTAAGTAACGGTAGCCATTTTTGTTAACGATGATACCGCCTTCACCACGACAACCTTCAGTCATTAGGATGCCTGTACCAGGAAGACCTGTTGGGTGGTATTGAACGAACTCCATATCGCGTAGAGGAACGCCGTGACGGTAAGCCATCGCCATGCCGTCGCCCGTTACGATACCGCCGTTAGTGTTACAGTGGTAAACGCGACCTGCGCCACCCGTTGCGAGTACAACTGATTTTGCTTTGATGGTAACTAATTCACCTTCTGACATGTGAATCGCGATAAGGCCTTGAACCTCACCTTCATCAACAAGTAGATCCACCACGAAATACTCATCAAAACGTTTGATGTTGTCGTATTTCATTGATGTCTGGAATAGGGTGTGAAGCATGTGGAAGCCGGTTTTATCGGCTGCGAACCAAGTGCGCTCAACTTTCATACCGCCAAAGCGGCGTACGTTGACTTCACCGTTCTCTTTACGACTCCATGGGCAGCCCCATTGCTCCATTTGGATCATTTCGCGAGTCGCGTTTTCTACAAAGTATTCAACAACGTCCTGTTCACATAGCCAGTCACCACCACCAACAGTATCGTTGAAGTGGTTGTCTAGGCTATCTTCATCCTTGATAACTGCTGCTGAGCCGCCTTCCGCTGCGACTGTGTGAGAACGCATTGGATAAACTTTAGAAATCAGAGCAACTTCTAAGTCAGGGTTTGCTTCAGCTGCTGCAATAGCAGTGCGAAGACCAGCGCCGCCTGCGCCGATCACTGCGATATCTGTGGTGATAATCTGCACAGTTATCCTCCAGTGTGAAATTGCGGAATTATCCGCTTGTTATAATTAAATGGGGTAATTCCCCAAAAGTGGTAGGGTTAGTTTAGAAGAGCTTTTTTGCAGAAAAATTGATGTAGTCAGGTTTTTGCTCCGGTAATGCATATAAGAGCATAAAATTTATAGATTATGTGACTACAATCACGGCAGGGAATGTTTCGCTATCTCGCTTTGCCTAGGAGTTTGTTAAGTGGCTGTTGCATAACATTGCTCTCATTGATAATAGGGTTAGTGGCGGGTGATTTTTGTACTGTGGAACGTGGAATACTTGCTTCAGTTTTGACCGGTATTAGCTATTATTTACGGTTTCAGTGTATGAGGATATTTCGACTATTTGGCTAGGCAATATTCGATAAACTTGATATTTTTCGGCTCTAGATACCGATGAAGAGAATATGCAATGAATAGTGATTGGCAACCTACCGCTTCGATAGAGCAACTTCGCCAACGTGCAAAGCTATTAAATAGTATTAGACAGTTTTTCGCAGAGCGAGACGTATTAGAAGTCGATACGCCAGCAATGAGTCACGCCACCGTGACAGATGTTCATTTGCATACCTTTCAAACTGAATTTGTGGGTCCAGGCTACGCGGATGGCAGCAAGCTTTATTTTATGACTAGCCCAGAGTTTCACATGAAGCGACTTTTGGCAGCCGGAAGTGGATGTATTTATCAGATCAACAAAGCATTTCGTAATGAAGAGAATGGGCGCTACCACAACCCAGAATTTACCATGCTAGAGTGGTATCGTGTCGGGTTTGACCACCATAAGCTCATGGATGAAATGGATGCCTTATTGCAACTTGTCTTGCGATGTGAAGTTGCTGAACGTATGACTTATCAGCAAGCTTTCATTGACGTATTGGGCGTATGCCCACTTGAAAGCTCGATGGAAGCATTAAAAGTGGTTGCCGCTCAACTTGGTTTAAGTGATATCGCAGAGCCAGAACAAGATCGCGATACCTTATTACAGCTGCTGTTTAGTGTTGGTGTAGAGGCAAAGATTGGCCAAACTGTGCCAGCGTTCGTCTATGACTTTCCGGCCTCACAAGCGGCATTGGCGAAGATCAATCAACAAGACCCACGCGTCGCTGATCGCTTTGAGGTGTACTTCAAAGGTATTGAGCTAGCGAACGGCTTTCATGAACTTGATAACCCACAAGAGCAACTGAAACGTTTTGAAGAGGACAACGTAAAACGAATCGAAATGGGTTTGTCCCCTCAACCTATCGATCATCATTTGATCGCTGCACTTCAGTCTGGTTTACCAGAGTGTGCTGGAGTCGCGCTAGGTATTGATCGGTTAATCATGTTGGCGATCGGCTGCGATCATATCGATCAAGTCACGGCATTTCCGTTTCCTAGAGCGTAGAGAAATGTGTAATAGATTCCTATTCTGCGTGTAATTGACTCGCTTAGGCATCTTAACCTCGCTATACTTCGAGTCTGAATTTTTAGCCTAAAGTCGCTATACCCTTCATATTTGAAGCTGCAAGCGTTGTTGACGGCGTCAATTCACCCTAATCACATAGAAAATCTATGCTCATAGGGCTGAATGGACTTGTCGCCTAGCTGCAACTCCAACTATTTCGGTTATACATTCTTCATATTTGAAGTAGCGGCTTTATCATCAAAGAGCACAGGACATGCAAGAGTACATCGCATTTTTTCAAGAGAACATGATTCTTTCTCTGGTATGGGTGGGTTTATTAGTCGCCCTTATTATGAATATCGTAAAGTCTGCGACAGCAGCTTATAAAGAGATCTCAGCAAACGAAGTTACCACTCTTATGAACCGTGAAAATGGTGTGGTTGTTGATATTCGTGCGAAGGATGAATACCGCAAAGGTCATATTACCGATGCAGTTCACATTTTGCCGTCTGATATTAAAACCGGTAACTTCGGTAGCCTTGAAAACCGTAAATCTGACCCAATCATCGTAGTATGTAAGACAGGTCAAACTGCTCAAGAAAGCGCTAATCTACTAGCGAAAGCAGGCTTTGAAAAAGTAAACATGCTGAAAAACGGCTTGGTTGCTTGGAACGAAGCGAACCTACCTTTAGTGAAAGGTAAAAAGTAATTTCTTAGCGAATACTTGCAGCGCTGATTGAAAAGTCAGCGTTTGACGCAGAGAGATGTGAAGGCTTCCACGAAATTGTGCGTAAACCTAGTCATAGCAAGCTCTCTCGGTTAGTCTCAAAACAGACTTAATATTCAAGGATTAAAGGATTTTTAAAATGGCTGAAGCAGCACCGCAACAAGAAGCTCAAAACTTCGCAATTCAACGTATCTTCCTAAAAGATGTTTCATTCGAAGCGCCTAACTCTCCAGATATGTTCCAAAAAGAGTGGAACCCAGATGTAAAGCTGGACCTAGATACGCAAAGCCGTGAGCTAGGTGAAGGTGTTTATGAAGTTGTTCTTCGTCTAACTGTAACGGTTAAAAACGCTGAAGAAACAGCTTTCCTATGTGAAGTTCAACAAGGCGGTATTTTCACAGCTGATAAGATGGAAGCAGGTCAACTAGCACACTGCCTAGGTGCTTTCTGTCCAAACATTCTATTCCCATACGCTCGTGAAACTATCTCAAGCCTAGTTGTTAAAGGTACGTTCCCTCAGCTAAACCTAGCACCAGTTAACTTTGATGCTCTGTTTATGAACTACCTACAGCAACAAGCTCAGGCTGAAGGCCAAGCGGAAGCTTAATTCACTGACTCTGATTTTTCAGGGCAGTAATAAAATGCACAGAGCATCCAATATCATGATGCACTGTGCATTTTTTGTTTAAATGGACCAGAGTTTATTGGTCAGTATCTAAATACAATTTGGCTACTTACTACTGGATTCTAGTCAATTACACGACAATCAGGCGGAACAATGACAGATAAAAATATGGCCAATGCCTACGGTAAAGAGATTTCTATGACGGTACTTGGTGCAGGTTCATACGGTACTTCTTTAGCGATCTCTTTGGCACGTAATGGTGCGAATGTTGTAATTTGGGGCCACGACCCAGAGCATATGGCTCGACTAGAAGCGGATCGTGCCAATCATGAATTCTTACCCAATATTGATTTCCCTGAGTCACTCATCGTGGAATCAGATCTAGAGAAAGCGGTGCAAGCGAGCCGTGACCTTTTGGTTGTCGTTCCAAGCCACGTGTTTGGTATTGTATTGAATAACGTCAAACCATTCCTACGTGAAGATACCCGCATCTGCTGGGCAACCAAAGGTTTAGAACCTGAAACGGGTCGCTTACTGAAAGAAGTCGCCAATGATGCTTTAGGTGAGGGGTATTCTCTGGCAGTTTTATCTGGCCCAACCTTTGCGAAAGAGCTCGCGATGGGGATGCCGACAGCGATTTCGGTTGCTTCGCCAGATGCTGAATTTGTTGCCGATCTTCAAGAAAAGATCCACTGCAGCAAGACTTTCCGTGTGTACGCTAACAGTGACTTCATCGGTATGCAACTTGGCGGTGCAGTGAAAAATGTGATTGCGATTGGTGCAGGTATGTCGGATGGTATGGGTTTTGGAGCCAATGCCCGTACAGCATTAATCACTCGTGGTCTTGCAGAAATGAGCCGCTTGGGTGCGGCTCTAGGCGCGCAACCTGAGACCTTTATGGGTATGGCGGGTTTAGGTGATCTCGTTTTAACTTGTACAGACAACCAATCGCGCAACCGCCGCTTTGGTTTAGCTCTGGGTCAAGGTAAAGATGTGGATACGGCCCAAGAAGAAATCGGTCAAGTGGTTGAGGGTTACCGTAACACCAAAGAGGTCTTTTTGTTGGCTGAACGCGTTGGCGTTGAGATGCCAATTGTTGACCAAATTTATCAAGTATTGTATCAAGGAAAGGATGCACGTTTAGTTGCGAAGGATCTTCTTGCTCGTGATAAGAAAGCAGAAGCATAAAGCCGTCGAGAGAAATCGTATCTAGCGGATTGGATACTAGGAAGTCACATGAAACATTGCGAAAAACAGAAAGTCTGGAAAGCGATTGTGCGCGAAGCTCGTGAGCTTTCTGAGCAAGAGCCAATGCTAGCAAGCTTTTATCATGCCACCATCATTAAGCATGATAGTTTAGCGTCAGCCTTGAGCTACATTCTTGCTAATAAGTTAAATACAGCTTCAATGCCAGCAATGGCAGTACGTGAAGTGGTCGAAGAGGCATTTAATGCTGATCCATCGATTACCGAAGCAGCGGCTTGTGACATCTGCGCAACAGTGAACCGAGATCCAGCGGTTGCTATGTACTCTATGCCGTTGCTTTATCTTAAAGGCTATCACGCCCTTCAAGGCTATCGAGTGGCGAACTGGCTTTGGAAGCAAGGCCGCATAGCGCTTGCGACTTACTTACAGAATCAAATTTCAGTCGCGTGTCAGGTTGATATTCACCCAGCAGCGCGCATTGGTCGTGCGATCATGCTTGACCATGCTACTGGTATCGTTATCGGTGAAACGGCGGTGGTCGAGAATGATGTATCCATACTGCAGGATGTGACCTTAGGTGGTACGGGTAAAGAGTGCGGTGATCGTCACCCGAAAATTCGTGAAGGTGTGATGATTGGTGCTGGCGCGAAGATTCTAGGTAATATCGAAGTCGGTGAGGGCGCTAAAATTGGCTCTTGTTCTGTGGTCTTACAGCCTGTACCAGCCCATACAACCGTCGCTGGTGTACCGGCTAAAATCGTCGGTCGTCCGAAAACCGATAAGCCATCGCTTGATATGGACCAACAGTTTAACGGTAAGTCACAAAGCTTTATCGGTGGCGACGGTATCTAGATTGCTGAGTGCTAGGTAGAAATAATAATGCCAGTTGTGATGACAACTGGCATTTTTGTTTTTAGAGTTTAGGCCTACACGTCCTAGTTATAAGTTCATTAACGAAAGCTGATCATCAATCGGCTTAGCGCTTTGATACATAGGATTGGAGTTATCATAACCAAGCTTGCTCTCTTTGATGGTGACCTCTTGCTTGGCATCAAGGAAAGCTTCAAAGAAGGAATGGGTTCGAGTTAGGTTATTCTTAAAAAATGCCTCGCCAAAGAAAGTAAACTCTGCAGTATTAGTACAACCAAATGAAGGCTGGTAAGGGTCAGCAGCGGTGATGACTAATGTGTTAAGGTCAGCCAGCTCTTTTACGAAGCTGCCAGAGAAACAAGCAGATACCACGACGACACGCCATTTTATCTGTGACTCATCCAGTATGGTTTTTAGCTCATTTGGTGAGATAGTTTCATTGTGGTTTGGACCGAAACTCGCGCTTAAGCCATATCGATACTCACCATGACCAGTTAGGAAAAGAAACAGCACATCTCGCTCGCGATCCATCTGTTGGCCAATGTTATTCAAGCTTGTAGCAAGATTGGTTGAGGTAGCCATTGGATAGCTATCTTGAGTTTTCTTGTTGTTGATTAACAGTAGAGAGCGGCCCTGAGTATCAAACTTACTGTCAAATAGCTTCTGGACGTAAGTGACCTCTTTCATGAATACGTCTTGATAAGCGTTAGCAGCAAAGCCAACGAAATACATATCCACTTTATCAGCTGACTGGGGTACTAATTGGGCGCTTTGCTGCGACACCATGGTTGGCTGTGCATCTAGTAGGGCTTGGTTTGCACAGCCGGTTAAGAGTAAGCAAAAGATAAAGAGAATTGATGAAGGGAACTTCAGCCGCGACATAGATAGATCCTTGTATGTGACATAGTGTGCATAATGGCGTGGTTGCAGGCTAAATTCTGTGGGGTTTTATAAACTTGCGAGAGGTTTCAAAAACAAATGCGGTTAGTTGGAATTACATACAAAAAAACCGAGCTGTTTAGCTCGGTTTATTATTTCTGGGTGCACAAATGGCGATTAAGCTAATGCAGTGAGTTCTTCTAGAACTTCATCAGCCCATTGTATCCATGCTTGACGGATCAACAGGTTGCGGCGAAGTGTCAGGCGCTCAAGGCGTTGCTGCTTATCCAGTGTTGCTGACGTAGAGTAGTAGGCGCTTTCGATTTCTTGATAGTGCGCTACAAGTTTACGAGATTCTTCAACAAGCTCTGCTAATTGCACTCGGTATGGCGCTGATGGTTGAACGGAACAAGCCATCAATTTCGCAGAAAACTCATCACGGACGGTTGGGTGTGCAGTTGGTTGATCGAACCACTCTCCTAATGCAGTACGGCCGGCATCAGTAATAGAGTAAACTTTACGGTCTGGTTTGCCTTCTTGAGGTTCAAGGACGCAGGTTACTAGCTCATTCTGAGCCATCTTGTTGAGTTCGCGATATACTTGCTGGTGGCTTGCTTTCCAGAAGTAACCGATAGTTGCTGAAAATTCTTTGGTGATATCGTAGCCAGTTGCATCGCGTGTGCTTAGAACTGTTAGGATAACGTGTGGTAATGACATGTCTTCAATCCAAATGGTCAATAAACTTCAAATAAAACTGCTTAGTTCCTGTGTGCTTCTATGGCACTTATAATCAGAAAGATACCCGCGGGTATGGTTAAGCAGCGCCAACTAATATGTTGGCCATGTCACCTTAAAAGCCGTTTATCACCTAGATCGATACACATTGGAATCGAGGAAACTACATGGTGGAATTATTATATATACATGTAGCGAACGAGTAGTATATCTAAATAATAAGCATAAAGTGGAATAGAAGGACAAAATAAACCAAAAAACTGATAATTTTCTCAATAATTAGAAAATATAGGGATATATTCTGCAGTTTGGTTCTAATTGTCCATTTTATGGTTTGAGTTGTTGGTAAAGTCTGTTTGCTTAGATGGGAATAAAAAAGGCTAGCGAATGCTAGCCTTATTAAAATAAGAGTCTGGTTGCGATTAACCCGTGTTACGCATACCGGCCGCAATACCTGCGATGGTGACCATCAAGGCTTCTTCAAGCTCATCTGTTGAAGCATCTTCACTTTGACGCGTGCGATAAAGCAGTTCAGCTTGAAGCATGTTCAATGGCTCAACGTAAATGTTACGTAGGCGAATCGATTCAAGGCCCCATGGGTCGCTTTGCATCAAGTTCTCATTGTTCTCTACAGCCAGTACAGCTTTGATATCTTCTTGCAGTTGAGCTCGTAGACGATCGCCCAATGGCAGTAACTCTGGATCCGCTAGGCGTTCATCGTAGTAGCGAGAGATCTCAAGGTTACACTTGGTATACACCATCTCTAACATACCTAGACGCGTCGAGAAGAATGGCCATTCACGACACATCTCTTCTAATAGCGCTTGATGACCTTTGTCGACAGAGTATTGGATCGCTTCACCTGCACCTAACCAAGCTGGAAGTACCAAGCGGTTTTGGCTCCATGAGAAGATCCAAGGGATAGCACGTAAACTTTCTACACCACCATTTGGGTTACGCTTCGCAGGACGTGAACCAAGCGGTAATTTACCCAATTCCAGTTCAGGCGTTGCTTGGCGGAAGTAAGGAACGAAATCTGGTTCGCCACGTACAACGCTACGGTATGCTTCACAGCTCACCTCAGAGAGTACGTTCATCAAATCACGCCACTCTTGTTTCGGCTCTGGTGGTGGCAGTAGGTTCGCTTCCAAGATCGCACTTGCGTATAAGTTGAAGCTGTTTACGGCAACTTCTGGCAGGCCAAGCTTAAAGCGTATCATCTCACCTTGCTCGGTTACACGTAGGCCGCCTTTCAAGCTCTTTGGTGGCTGAGAAAGTAGTGCTGCGTGTGCTGGTGCACCACCTCGACCAATCGTACCGCCTCGGCCGTGGAATAGTGTTAGCTCAACGCCTTCTTCTTCAGCGACTTTCACTAAAGATTCCATTGCGTGGTACTGCGCCCAACCTGCCGACATAACGCCAGCATCTTTTGCTGAGTCAGAATAGCCGATCATCACCATTTGGTGGTTCTGAATAAAGCCACGGTAAAGGTCGATACCCATAAGTTGCTTGATCACTGACTCTGCGTTGTTCAAATCTTCTAGCGTTTCAAACAGTGGGCAGACATCCATGCGATACGGACAGCCAGATTCTTGTAGCAGTAGGTGAACAGCCAGCACATCCGATGCGGTGCGAGCCATTGAAATTACGTAAGCACCAAATGCTTCACGAGGTTGAGCGGCGACAATCTTACACGTATCAAGTACTTCTTTGACGGGCTCTGATGGTTCCCAATCACGCGGTAATAGAGGACGCTTTGACGCTAATTCATTAGTTAGGAAAGCAACCTTGTCTTGCTCGCTCCATTGGTCGTAATCACCGATACCAAGGTAACGAGTCAGCTCTGAAAGCACATCTGAATGGCGAGTACTTTCTTGGCGAATATCGAGGCGAACTAGGTGCACGCCGAATGCTTTGATGCGGCGTAGTGTATCGAGTAGAGAGCCGTCAGCAATGATGCCCATGCCACACTCATGCAATGACTGGTAACACGCGTAAAGAGGTTCCCAAAGCTGCTCAATTCGCTGAAGAGGCGCTTTCACTGCCAGCTTTTGGCCGTGAATTTTAGCGTCCAGAATCTCTTTGGTTTCGTTCAGTAGTGTACGAAGTTCTTTAAGAACGGCACGGTATGGTTCGTGCTCATCGTCACCTGCCAATGCACGAATCTTGTCATTACATTTGGTCATGGAGAGTTCACTAACTAACTCATTGACATCATTGAGGTAAAGATCAGCAGCCTTCCAACGAGAAAGTAGCATCACTTCACGGGTGATCTTATGAGTCACAAACGGGTTACCGTCACGGTCTCCACCCATCCAAGAGGAGAAGTGAACTGGGCGTGCATCAATCGGTAGGCCTTCGCCTAGATAATCTTTTAGGCGGCCATCCATTTCACGTAAGAAATCTGGTACGGCTTCCCATAATGAGTTTTCAACAACCGCAAAGCCCCACTTTGCTTCATCAAGTGGCGTTGGGCGCTGTTTACGGATGGTATCTGAATGCCAGCTTTGTGCGATAAGCTGCTCAAGACGACGCTCTGTTTTCGCTCGCTCTTTTACTGATAGATCACCGAGCTCAAGTTTAGATAGGCACTCATTGATTTTAACAAGCTTGTTAATCATGGTGCGTCGGGTGATTTCAGTTGGGTGAGCGGTAAGCACTAACTCAATGTTCAGTTCACGAACTGCTTGAGCAGTATCCAGTTTACCAATGTCATTTTGGCTCAACTTAGAGAAAAGGCTATTTAGAGCATCTGGTTCACAGACATGAGCATCACAATGACGAGAAATTGTGTGGTACTGCTCTGCCATATTGGTCAGGTTGAGGAATTGGTTGAATGCGTGAGCAACAGGGG
>Ga0209272_10001769_pt1 | contig 13055 bp, 10 predicted proteins | sample tdDd002_FD_187125 | JGI IMG/M metagenome (GOLD analysis project Ga0209272, IMG submission 187125) | Marine sediment microbial communities from the Atlantic coast under amendment with organic carbon and nitrate - tdDd00.2 (SPAdes)... | ecosystem: Environmental > Aquatic > Marine > Coastal >... | reverse complement strand
ATAACACCCCAAAAGCCAAGACTTCCAACCGCATAACCAAATCTCAGGAATAGAATGGCTCCTAGAATTGTCGATATGGCGGTAAAAAAAACAGGTGCCGTTCCAAATTTTCGTTTTCCTACTCCCTCTTGCATAGGTTTTTATTATGGTTTTACTTTTCCCTTTTGTACTAAATTTAAACTTTATTATTTAAGCATACGAATCTTTCAATACAAAACTTAGAGATCAAAACTCAATTTATAAATACTTCCAGACACAATCTGTTCAACAATTTTAAGTGCTAATACAGGAAATTATTACTATTTTCGGCTTTAATTATCACATCAAGATTTTTAACAATATAGCTTTAATAAATATCAATCGATGTCATATATCAACCTATACTAACCTGTTAAGTGACAAATAAGCTATATTTAAAAGACATAAAAACGAAAAACAATGAAGAAACTATTATTTGCACTTCCTCTATTACTTCTGTTTGCATGTAATCAGGAACCTACTGTTAAAATAAAAGGTAAGATTAAGAAAGGTGATGGCATAACATTATATCTTGACAAACTTCATACGGCTAGCGTAGAAACAATTGATTCAGTTAAACTTGACAAGGATGGTGAATTCAATTTTAAAACAAAATCCTCGCAGCCTGAATTTTATTTATTACGCTTGTCTAATGGTAAATTACTAACGCTTTTAACAAGTCCTGAGGAAGAAATTGAGGTGAATTCGATTTCAACTCATATGAACGAAGCTTATCTTGTTTCAGGTTCTACTGGTTCTGCTTTTGTAAAAGACTTAAGTGATAAACTAACAGAAACAAAAGACAGTCTGGCTGTTATCAGAAAAGAGTTAGAAGAGAAAAAAGGAGATCCAAACTATTCTAGCATTTCACAGAATTTATTGGCGAAGTATATCAAAGTTATTCAGAATCAAAGAGAATTCTCTGCCAACTTCATCATGAGAAATGCCACATCACTTTCTAGTTATTTAGCACTTTATCAGAAAATAGATAAAAACACTTATACGCTAAATGAAAATAGTGATATCAAATTTGCCAAGGTTGTTGCTTCATCAATGCGAGCTCTATATCCGGAACACGAATACACAAAAGCCGTATTAGCAAACCTGGAAACCATGCAAAAAAGTCTGGATAACCTGAAGATTAAAGATCTTATCAAAAAGAAAGGCGCAAACTACCCTAAGCTGAGTCTTAAAAATACAAAAGGTAAAGAGATCAGTCTAAACTCATTACATGGCAAATTAATTGTTTTAAGTTTTTGGGCATCACAAGATGCTAACTCAAGAAAACATAACAAGACACTAAAAAAGATCCACAAGAAGTACAAGAGCAAAGGCTTGGAAATTTATCAAGTTTCTGTCGATCAGGACGAAAAACTTTGGAAAGAAGCTATTAAAACAGATGGTTTAAACTGGATAAATGTTTGTGATCCTGAAACAGGGAGCGCTTTAGCCGTTCAAAACTTTAATGTTCAGCAAATCCCTGGGAATTACATCATCAGTAAACAAGGTGATATTATTGGTAAAAACCTTTATGGATTAGCACTTGAAGAGAAAGTTGCTGAGTACATCAAATAAAAAACATTGAAATATTGAGTCTGGTTAGTTCCAGACTCAACACTATAGTTTAATTTAAGGAGACGTATGACAACCGGTAATAAAATATATTTTGCTTCTGATGTTCACTTGGGCGCTCCAGCTTTAAACAACAACCTTCAACGAGAAAAGTTGTTTGTAAAATGGCTCAATCAGGTGAAAGAAGATGCCAAGGCCATTTATTTAATGGGCGATATTTTCGATTTCTGGTTCGAATACAAAAGAGCGGTACCTCGTGGCTTCACAAGAGTTCTTGGCAAACTTGCCGAGATCTGTGATTCTGGAATAGAGGTGCATTTTTTCACAGGGAATCACGACATTTGGGTTTTTGATTACCTACCTCAAGAGCTTGGTGTCATAGTTCACAGAAAAGAGCTCAGAACGGAAATAGAAGGCAAAAAATTCTTTCTGGCTCACGGCGATGGTCTGGGACCATACGACAAGGGCTATAAAATGCTAAAGAAGATATTCACCAATAAATTCTTACAATGGTGTTTTGCCCGATTGCATCCCAACTTTGCAATTGGTATAGCTCACAAATGGTCATCACATAGTCGCCTTAGCGATGGTAAGGTTGAAGCCGATCAATTTAGAGGAACAGATAAAGAATGGCTTGTTCTTTTTGCCAATGATATTCTTAAAAATGAAGATTTCGATTATTTTGTATTCGGACATCGCCATTGGCCTACTGATATCAAACTTGACAAAGGTGCTCGTTACATCAATACCGGGGATTGGATTTCACACTTCACATATGCCGTTTTCGATGGTGAAAATATGGAACTCATGAACTTTGAAAAACCTAAAGCTTAGCTTTCAACTTACACAGACTACAACTCATCAAATTCAACTAAATTCTTTTCTATGGAGTTTTTATATATCGCAATTGGAATCTTAAAAGGGATGATAATTGCCTGGCTGATTTTAAGAAAAAAATTAAGTTTTGCCACTGCAAGTCATCGTGAAGAACTTTTGAAAAAAGAGAACGCTTTTATTCTTGAAAAAAGTGAGTTGGATCAGTCTAAGATGAGATTTGAAGAAAGAGCCAATAACCTCCAATCCGAAAAGCAAGAATTACAAACTGAGCTGACGTCAGAAAGAGAAAAGAACGAAAAATTAACACGTTCAGTCTCTATTTCGGCAACAGAGCGCAAGAATTTAGAAGAAAAACTCGAAAGTCAGAAAAAAGAATTGGAAGAACTTCAAAAACGTTTCACAACTGAATTTGAGAATATTGCCAATAAAATTCTAAAAGAAAACTCCAAGGAATTCACCAATTCCAACCAAAAGAATATGGATGAGATTCTAAGTCCTATTAAGGAGAAATTAATCTCATTTGAAAAGAAGGTTGAAGAAACCTACGATAAAGAATTACGTGACAAAATCAGTTTGCGCGAAGAGGTGAAAAAGCTTTACGATTTAAACACGAAAATTTCTGATGAAGCTAACAACCTAACTAAAGCGCTGAAAGGTGATGTGAAAAAACAAGGAAACTGGGGAGAAGTTGTTCTTGAGCGAATTCTTGAAAGATCTGGATTGACCAAAGGACAAGAATACGACAGAGAGGTTGCCATGAAAAATGACGATGGACAATCGATTCGTCCTGATGTGATTATTCGCCTGCCTGAAGAGAAACATATTATTGTAGATTCTAAAGTATCTCTTGTTGCCTACGAAAGATTTGTAAATGCAAGTAATGATGATGAAAGAGAAGCTTTCCAGAAGGATCATATTACTTCTTTTAAAGCTCATATAAAAGGTCTGGCAGAAAAGCACTACCAAAGTTCTGATGCATTAAACACACCTGACTTTGTATTGATGTTTGTGCCGATTGAGTCTTCATTCTCGGTAGCGGTTCAAGCCGATCAGGAACTATTTGGATACGCCTGGGATAATAAGGTGGTTGTGGTTAGTCCTTCAACTCTATTGGCTACTTTACGAACCATTTCATCCATTTGGAAGCAAGAAAACCAGAATAAGAACGTGATGGAGATTGCTCGCCAGGGTGGTGCACTTTACGACAAATTTGTTGGTTTTGTTGAGGATCTGATTAAACTTGGAAAACAAATGGACGGTTCTCAGAAACTGTATCAGGAGTCTATGAAAAAACTATACGACGGAACAGGTAATTTGGTTGGTCGTGCAGAGAAAATACGTGCACTGGGCGCAAAAGTAAAAAAGAAATTACCACAAGCTCTACTCGACAGAATTGACGAAACAAAAGCTGTGGAATAAACACGATAGGTATTAAAAAAAGAAGGCTGTTTCAAATGAAACAGCCTTCTTTTATATCTTAATTTTCAATTTATATCTTCTCCGTCAGCTTCTTCACAAAGCGATATTTGTTGAAAAACTCCTTAGCAATCACACGGAAAATCGTATAAGCCGGAATCGCTAACATCATGCCTAGAATTCCAGACATAGAACCTGCGAAGAGTATCACTAAGAAAATCTCTAATGGGTGCGCATTCACGCTATTCGAGTAAATAAGTGGCTGAAAAAGGATATTATCAATCAACTGAACAATTAGGAATACCAAAGCTGTATAGCCTAACAATGGAACAACTTCCGTATAGAAATCGGCACCTAAATTGGTTGCAATACCAATAATTAAACCAAACATAGTTCCAATCATTGGACCGATATAAGGGATCACATTAATTAGGCCGGCAAATAAACCAATTACAACCGCGTGACTAAATCCCATTCCCACAATCGTTAGTCCTAAGGTAACCATCGTGCCAACAAGTATCACTTCAAAGAAGAGCCCTACAAAGTAGCGCATCAACAAATTCTTGATTGAATCCAGAACATGACGAACGCCTTCTTCACTCTTTTCAGGAACAAATAGAACCAGTGAATCAACAAAAAGACTACTATCCTTTAAAAAGAAAAATGTAATAAATGAGATAGAGAATAAGGCAATAAACAAGCCTCCAACAGTACCTGCTAAAGAACCAAACAATGAAGAAATATCAGAAAACTGAAGAACAGAAGATAAGTTCTCAGTTATTAAAGCTTGAACCTTAAAGTCACTGCCATCAGTAGAATATTTAGATACAAAAGCCTCTATATTCCTAATCGGTTCATCCAGGCTATGAACTGCAGATTGCACATCGATATTTGACAACTGCTTAGCTTCCTCTACCACCATTGGAATAAAGGTCCGGAAGAAGACAACCATAACCAACCAAAGTAAAGCTAAGGTTAAACCAGCTGAAACACTGCTCGGGATACGTTTATTTTTAATTGTCGCTTTATTTAGAAAATCGACAAGTGGACGCCCAATAAATGAAAGGACAACTGCAATTCCAATATAGGCAAGTATGGAACTGAAATACCAAAATATCAAACCTAAAAAAAGCAGGCCGACAGCCGCAATTAAATATTTCCCTTTTCCATTCATATCAGAAGGTTCATTTTACAGTAAAAAGACATTGTGTACAGACTACAAAGAAGCGAATTTTGCTTTCTTTATTCGATTAAAATTAACAAAAAAATTAAGCAATCGATTATGGGGCAAAAATTAAGGGCCATCGATGATTATCGATAGCCCTTAAAAATACTATATCGTGTTCAATTCTAATTTAAGTCAAACTATTAAGTCTTAAATAGCAATTGATTCCTTAACTTTTTGCTTCATCAAAGCAATATCAAGAACTTCCATCACATCCTCTACATAATGGAATTTTAATCCTTTTAAGTAGCTTGGTTTGATTTCCTCAATATCTCTTTCATTTTCATGACAAAGAATAATCTCTTTGATTCCTGCTCGCTTAGCAGCCAAAATTTTCTCACGAATTCCACCTACAGGTAAAACTTTTCCTCTCAAAGTAATTTCACCAGTCATAGCCAAATTCTTCTTAACCTTACGTTGTGTAAAGGCTGAAGCAATAGATGTAATCATTGTAACACCTGCCGATGGTCCATCCTTTGGAATAGCACCTTGTGGCACGTGAATATGAAGATTCCAATTATCAAAAGCTTCTTTCTTAATGTCCAACTTGGTTGCGTGAGCTCTTAAGTATTCCTGAGCCAATAGTGCTGATTCTTTCATCACATCACCCAGATTACCAGTAAGGGTTAACTTCCCTTTACCCGGGCTCAAACTCGATTCTACATAAAGAATCTCACCACCAACAGAAGTCCATGCTAAACCAGTTACAACACCCGCAAACTCGTTACCCTGATATTTATCACGATCAAAACGTTCAGCTCCCAGGTAAGATTTTAATTCCTTAACCTTAAGAACTTTATCGTAGCTTTCATCCATAGCAACTTTCTTTGCTACACCACGCATTAGTTTTGCAATTTTCTGATCCAAACCACGTACACCCGATTCACGCGTATACTTCTCAATAATTTGAACAATCACCTCATCAGGAACCGATACATGTTCTGCAGTCAGACCATGATTCTCCAATTGCTTAGGCATCAAGTGACGCTTAGCAATCTCCGTCTTCTCCTCGGTGATATAACCACTCACATCAATCATCTCCATACGATCGCGAAGAGGTGCAGAAATAGCTCCGACATTATTGGCAGTAGCCACAAACATAACCTTCGACAAGTCAAAATCAACGTCAAGGAAGTTATCATGGAAAGCATTATTTTGCTCCGGATCTAAAACCTCCAATAAAGCTGAAGATGGATCACCTCTATGATCAGATCCAACCTTATCGATCTCATCCAAAATAAAGACAGGATTCGATGACTTAGCCTTCTTCATTCCCTGAATGATTCGACCTGGCATCGCCCCAATATATGTTTTTCTATGTCCACGAATTTCTGCCTCATCGTGCAAACCACCCAATGACATTCTCACGTATTTTCTATCAAGTGCACTTGCGATTGATTTCCCAAGAGATGTTTTACCAACACCTGGAGGACCATAAAGACATAAAATTGGCGACTTTAAATCACCTTTCAATTTCAAAACAGCCAAATGCTCAATGATACGATCTTTGACCTTCTCCAAGCCAAAATGATCTGAATCCAAAACATTCTGAGCATTCTTTAAATCGAAGTTATCCTTGGTGTATTCGTTCCATGGCAAATCGATCATTTCCTGCAAGTAGTTCAACTGAACTGAATATTCAGCAGCTTGTGGATTCAATCGCTGTAATTTTTTCAATTCCTTCTCAAAAACTTCTGCAACTTCGTCACCCCAAAGTTTTTCAAGCGCTTTACCTTCAAGCTCCATCACATCCTCTTCACCAGGACTTCCGCCAAGTTCATCTTGAATGGTTTTCATTTGCTGATGCAACAAATACTCACGCTGTTGCTGATCCATATCCGTTTTCACCTTAGATTGAATATCATCTTTCAATTCCAGGATTTGTACCTCAGCCGATAAAAGCTCTAAAAGTTTCATGGCGCGATCGCGCAATACACCAATATCAAGAAGACCTTGTTTCTTACTCAATTTCATTTCTGAATTACTTGAAATAAAGTTGATCAAGAAAGATGAACCTTCAATATTTTTAATGGCAAATGTCGCCTCATTAGGAATCTGAGGGCTCAATTTAATCACCTTAATGGCGATATCTTTAATTGATCCAACAAGAGCCTTAAATTCATTATCCTCTTTTTCAGGACGAATATCCTTAAGGGTATTTATTTTTGCTACATGATAAGGTTCGTTTGAGACCATTTCCTCAATCTCGAAACGTTTTTTACCTTGCAAAATAACAGTTGTGGTTCCGTCAGGCATTTCCAAAATCTTAATGATTTGGGCTACGGTACCAACCTTGTTCATATCCTCAACTTCTGGCTCTTCAACCTCGTAATCGATTTGAGAAACGGCTCCTAAAAGGGCTTTATCTGCATAAACTTCCCTTACTAACTTTAAAGATTTCTCTCTGCCAACAGTGATTGGAATAACCACACCTGGGAATAAAACAGTATTGCGAAGAGGCAAAATTGGCAAACTGTCAGGCACCACAAATTCATCGATGGCACTCTCATCTTCATCCGCAATAATCGGAATGAAATCAGAGTCCTCATCCATCAAATTCGTTAGCCCCATGTTTCCTATATTGATTTCTATCTTACTACTCATATCTAACTTAGTCTTATTTCTGTCAAAAAATGCAAGAATGCCATACCAACACATCCTTTGTGACATATTGACGTATTCTCACTCTATTTATATACTACACAGCTAATAGGCAATACCTGTGCCAAGAAATAATTATTAGAATGATTTTCGATATTTAGCTGTTATTTCAAACACATGGTTCATAATTTCTTCTTCTACCTTGTCGAAGTCCAGACCTCGACGTTGCATCACCAACCGAGCAACTTCAAAGGCAGCCTTTAGGCGATATTCCTGAAAGCCATGATTACCCCCCATTGAAAATGATGGAATAAAATTACGTGGGAAACCAGCTCCATAAACATTGGCACTAACTCCAATAACAGTTCCTGTATTCAACATGGTATTAATCCCGCACTTGGAATGATCCCCCATTATTGTTCCACAAAACTGCAAACCGGTCTTATCAAATCGATTTGACTTATAGTTCCAAAGCTTTACTTCAGAATAATTGTTCTTAAGGTTAGAATTATTGGTATCAGCTCCAATATTACACCATTCACCAATCACAGCATTTCCAAGGAAACCATCATGTGCTTTATTTGCATAACCAAGGAAAACCACATTACTCAACTCTCCTCCTGACTTACAGTAAGGACCTAAAGTCGTCGCGCCATAAACTTTCGCACCTAATTTAAGAGCAGAATGTTCACACATAGCCAATGGCCCACGAACAAGTGAACCTTCCATAATTTCGGCATCTTTACCTATATAGATCGGGCCTTCATTTGCATTAAGCGTTGCAAATTCAACTTTCGCACCCTCTTCAAGAAAAATATTTTCTTCACCAAGAACATTAACTGTTTTACTTATAGTTTGCGACTTGCGCCCTTTAGTTAAAAGTTCAAAATCATCACGAAGCGCTTTATCATTGAGCTGAAAAATATCGTAAGATTTTTCAATTCGAATCAATTCACCCTCGAAAATAATTTTCTCTGCGTAGTCTGGCAACGAGATATCAAAAGCATCAAGTTTATTTTCACTTACCAATGCTGCTATTAAAATACCATCATGAACTAAAACTTGTCCTTCAGACAATGAATGGATGGCTTCAATTAAGGCTGGATTTGGCAAAACACAGGCATTTATTAAAGTATTTTCACCTGCCTTATTCATCGGGTATTTCTTCGAAAGATAATCCTGAGTCATATAACTGATCTCCTGATTAAGGAATTTATTCCACTTTTCAGAAATCCTTAAAATTCCCAATCTAATTTCAGAAATTGGTCGGGTAAAGGTCAAAGGCAAAAAGTTTTGCCAGCTTTCATTATCAAAAAGAATATAGTTCATAGTGTGTTTTATTTCGTTTGGATTAACAAAAATAAAAAAAGCTCCGATAAATCGGAGCTTTTTTTATATTCTAAAAACACAGAAGATTACTTCTTCATGTGCTTCTTGTATTTGTTCTTAAACTTATCAATACGTCCTGCAGTATCGATTAGAGTCATCTTACCAGTGTAGAAAGGGTGAGAAGTGTTAGAGATCTCAAGTTTGATAAGAGGATACTCAACACTATCAATTTCGATAGTCTCTTTAGTTTTTGCAGTCGACTTAGTAATAAAAACAGTCTCATTAGACATGTCTTTAAAAGCTACAAGACGGTAGCTCTCTGGATGAATTCCTTGTTTCATTTTTATTCTCTTTAAAATTTCTTATAATCTTCTTCCAATGGACTGCAAAGGTAAATATTGTAATCTGTTTTGCAAAGAAAAGATCAAAGAATCTAAGTTTTATTGCATTTATTCCACAGAAGCCTTAGTTCCTCTGTTTTCCAGAGGGATAATAGGTGTTCTTTTAAAAGGTGCTTTCGGGTCAAACATATAACGATAGGTATAATGTTTCTTCATTCTAACCCCTCCAACCGACTCATAAATCGATATCATTTTAGGGTTAAAATCACCTACCCAGGATAATTCAACCTCCGTATATTGCTTCTTCGCTTTTATCGCCTTGTCCATCTGCCAAAAAATAGCTGATTCAATTCCGAATCGCTGATATTTTGGCAATACACCCATAACTGTAATACGAGTACGAGTAATGGTTTTACGTTTCAAGTAATAGAAAAACTTCAGTTTATTCCAAAAATCAAGCTTACCATTCAATTTAATCAGAATCTGATTGATATCAGGCATGGCAACGAAAAAACCAACTGGTTTACCCTCGTGATAAGCGAACCATATAAACTCCTCCTCTAAAATCCCCTTACCTTCGCGTGCTATCTTTCGGATATCTTCAATATCAATAGGCGTAAAGTTATCATGAAATTTCCAGGCTTCGTTATAGACATCTATGATATCCTGAATGTATTTCTCGGCATTTGAAAATTTAAAATGTTCAAATTCAAAACCAGGTTTCTTAGATATCCATTCTGCGATTTTTGCAAAACGCTCTGGAAAAGGTTTCGTTCTGTCAACATGATAACTGTATTGCTCAAAGAACACCTGAAAACCATAAGATTCAAAGAACTCACGGTAATAAGTCTTGTGATAAGGCATACCGTAGCCCTGTGGCATAAAGCCTTCAACTAACAGTCCCCAATGGTTATCATTCTCACCAAAATTGATAGGACCATCCATTGCTTCCATGCCTCTCTCTTTCAACCAAACTTTAGCTGTATCAAAAAGTAAATAAGCAGCATCCTTATCGTCAATACATTCAAAAAACCCGCATCCACCTGTAGGCTGATCAAAACTAAAAGCCTTATTGGTATTTATAAAAGCTGCAATTCGTCCAATCACCTTCCCATCATCGTCGCTAAGTATCCAACGAATAGCTTCACCATGCTTAAAGAATGAATTCTCCTTAGGGTCAAAAATCCCGTTTATCTCACCATCCAAAGGACAAGCAAAATTTGGATCATTCTTATAGAGGGTACGAGCAAGATCAAGGAATGATTGCTTATGATTTTTACTAACAACTTCAATTATATTCATTTGATGTTTTAAATGTTACAGGTTGAAAAAATGGGTTTTTAAGGAATTAATCGCGACTCGAAATCTTAGCTATTAATCTTAGAATTTCAAGATACAACCAGATTAATGTAACCATGATACCAAAAGCACCATACCATTCCATATATTTTGGAGCACCCTGCTGAGCACCTTTCTCAATAAAATCAAAATCTAACACCAAATTCAATGATGCGATAGCAACGACAAACAAACTAATACCGATGCTAACCAGACTATTTCCAAATGCAAAGCCCATATTTACGCCAAACATACTCAATATCCAACTTGCCATATAGAATAGAAAAATCCCACCAGTAGCAGCAATAATGCCTGTTCTAAACTTCTTATTCACCTTTATCAAACCTGATTTGTAGGCAAAAAGCATCATAAACAAAATTGCAAATGTTAAACCAACAGCCTGCATCACAATTCCAGGATATATGGCATTAAAACTTGCAGATAAACCACCTAGAAGCAGACCTTCGCACACCGCATAAATTGGAGCTGTAAAAGGAGACCAAGCAGGTTTAAATATCGTGATCATAGCTAAAATAAAACCACCAATTCCTCCTCCAATCATCCATGGCATAATTGCAGTAGACAAACCTCCCGTTTGTGCCGATTCGAAATACATACCCCATGTGTAGCTTGCGGCTGACACCACTAAAAGCAACATCAGTGCAATTTTATTCACGGTTCCACTCACAGTCATTACATCCTCGTAGGTACCATATCTCGCTTTAGCAAAGATTTTATCCGTAAATGCTGGGTTTGAACTTTTTGTTAAATTCATAATCTCTTAATTTATTTTTTCCTGACACGTATTAAATTAATATCGTGCCGTTTATTTTTACAATTTAATTGGTCATCATTTTGTTTTAAATACCACAAAACGACGCTCCCCTATTTTTGAAATTCAAATTTAGGGATTATTTCACAATTCGTTTATTAGAATTAAGGAATTAATCTCAATTCATATCAGTAAATTCAGCAAGCAATTCATCATAAACCTCAAGCCACTTATCATCAGCGCCTTTTAATTTCTGAACATTTGAAAACACGAGTGTCTTTAAAGTCTCATTTCTACGAGCTATCTTACCAATAGCCCTGGGCAATTGCTTTACCAAATAGCTGTGTTGTGGACAGGCTGGCAAAGAACTGATGAACCTTTCAAAGATATCATCCTTTCGTGCTTTATCAATCAAGGCTAAACGTCCAATAGTCATGGTCGCACAAAGCTGTTCTTTTTCTTCATCAGATTTTATCCAGGCAATCAATTGCTCATCCAAATTGGGCAAAGCAATCAACAAGTTCATACTAATCTGTTCAAGCATCTCGTTAGTATCCGCCTCTTCAATCCATCTTTTCATTTGCTGTTCACTTGCTTCCTCAGGTTTCTCTAACAAGCTTGCCATAATTCGGCTTTCCCGAAAACCCTTTCCCCAAAGTTTTTGAGCAAGTAAATGGTTTTGTTCGTATCGCTTTGACAGTTCTTTCAAGTTAACTATCGAAGCTCCTAATGCTTTTTGATAGTTCAAACCATATTTTTTCATTTCAGAATGCACTTCACCATTTCTAAGCTGAAGAACTTCCTTAAACAATTCTTGAAATTGCTTTTCTATATTTTCATCGTCTATAAAAAACTCCATAATTCGTCTGTTTAGTCTAATCGTTCTACAAAAAAAGCCATGTTTTTCGTTCTACAAAGGAAAACAAATAATTATCTGAAAAAAAAATATACAGCTAACTAATTGCAAAGCAACAACAACAGACGTTACAGAATGTTTTTTATTATTTTTTTTACAAATAGGTTTGGAACTTAACTTTACTTTTTCATATCTTTGCATCGCAAAAGGGAACAAATGGTGGTTGTAGCTCAGTTGGTTAGAGCGCTGGTTTGTGGTTCCAGAGGTCGGCGGTTCGAAACCGCTCATCCACCCCAATGCAAAACGCAGATACTTTTAATTAAGTATTTGCGTTTTTTTATGCCCTAATTTTCAGAGCAATCATTCCATCCTTTTCATTACTTTTGCAATCTCAAAACAAACACAAAACATGAATAAAAAAAACGTTCTGATCTACGGGAGTATTATTTTGGCAATGCTATTCTGGAGTTTTTCCTTTGTATGGGTCAAAATAGTCTACTTGGTTTACAACCCAATTACCACTGTAGTTCTTCGACTTCTTATTTCCTCAACTCTTTTATTTTTGATTGGGAAAGGATTCAAAAAATTTGATTCCATTGAAAAGGGAGACAGACTTTCAATTTTAGCTTTAGCCTTTTTCGAACCCTTCCTTTACTTCTTAGGCGAAAGTTTCGGATTAAAATACGTTTCATCCACTATTGGTGCGGTTATAATTTCAACTATTCCCTTGTTTTCACCCATAGCAGCCTA
>Ga0209272_10001768_pt1 | contig 13056 bp, 11 predicted proteins | sample tdDd002_FD_187125 | JGI IMG/M metagenome (GOLD analysis project Ga0209272, IMG submission 187125) | Marine sediment microbial communities from the Atlantic coast under amendment with organic carbon and nitrate - tdDd00.2 (SPAdes)... | ecosystem: Environmental > Aquatic > Marine > Coastal >... | reverse complement strand
CAGGGCATTATCGTAGATTAAAAAAATCACGACAAGGTAAGTAATTTATAGCAAAGAGGCTGCCAATTGTCTAACCTCAATATCACTAGCAACATAATCCTCATAAACCGGATGAGAAATAAAACTGGCTTTTTGCATACAAGTTTCAATAATATCACTCATTTGAAGAAATCCTACCTGGTCTTTCAAAAAAGCATCAACCATCACTTCATTTGCTGCATTTATAATACAAGGCATATTACCTCCCTTTTTCATTGCCTCATAAGCAAGAGCCAGATTTCTAAAATTTTCAGTATCGGCGGGTTCAAAAGTTAAATTAGGATAATCCAAAAAATTAAACCTCTCAAAGTTCGTTTTCAAACGTTTAGGATAAGTCAATGCGAACTGGATTGGCAATTTCATATCAGGTAATCCCATTTGAGCTTTCATGGAAGAATCCTCAAATTGAACCAAAGAATGTACGATAGATTGAGGGTGTACAATCACATCAACCTGTTCAGGCTTCAAATCAAAAAGCCACTTGGCTTCAATCACCTCAAAGCCCTTATTCATCATACTGGCTGAATCAATGGTAATTTTAGCACCCATATCCCAGTTGGGATGTTTCAAGGCTTGTTTAGAAGTTACCGACTCAAGGAATTTTCGATCTTTACCTCTAAAAGGACCTCCTGATGCTGTCAGGTAAATCTTCTCAACAGGGTTTTCGAATTCACCAATCAAACACTGAAAAATAGCCGAATGTTCTGAATCGACAGGATAAATACTGACCCCATTTTCCAAGGCTAATCTCTGAATAATTTCACCTGCAACAACTAAAGTTTCCTTATTAGCCAGGGCAATATTCTTTTTAGCTTCTATAGCTTTAATCGTTGGTAAAAGTCCGGAGTAACCTACCATGGCGGTTACCACGACATCTATTGACGACATACCTACAACTTGTGCAATTGCATCTATCCCGGCATATACTTTTATATCCTCATCTTTTAAGGCTTCGGATAAATATTGGTATTTATCTTCTCTTGCAATAACAACCACATTGGGTTGGTACTTTCTTGCCTGGGCAATCAATAAGTCCACATTATTATTTGCTGTTAAAACATCAACAACAAACAAATCTGGATTTGCATCTACTACCTCTAATGTTTGCGTTCCAATAGAACCAGTAGATCCTAAGATTGCAATATGTTTACTCATTTAGTCCCTTGCTTTTGATTTTGCTTATTCTATCTATAAAATTCAATGATAGAATTTAAAACTTGATATAACTTTCAGGATTCAGAGCTTTACCGATGTGCCATAACTCAAAATGCAAATGAGGACCAGAGGTCAACTCTCCTGAATTTCCAAGTATTGCAATGGCTTCACCTGCTTTTACAAATTCTCCTGGTTTTTTCAATAATTCCTGATTATGCTTGTATATAGACACAAGATCTTTATCATGCTGAATCTGTATGACATAGCCTGTATTTAAAGTCCATTCAGCGAAAATAACAGTCCCATCAAGTACTGCCGAAATTCTTTCATTTAATGGGCCAACAACATCAACACCATAATGACCTGCTAAGCCATCATATGAATTCGATATCATTCCTTTCATAGGCGTGAAGAAATGGATACTTGAAATCCCTCTTTCTTTATTTTCTCCTGAAATAGTCAGATTGAATTTTTCTTCAGCTTCATGCTCTTTTCTGAATATAGAATCATTTTCAGACTGTGTAAATTGCAAGCCTTTGTATTTAGGATCAACGATGGAATCGGATTTGTCTTGAATCGTATTTTCAAAGTCATTGCCAGAAATCACATTCTTTATACCAGTAAAAAACCGATCACGTTTCTCTAATTCTAAGGTTAAGGAGTCAACCAGAGTTGCATTCTGTTCTATAGAACGGCGCATCTGACCATCAGGATAACCTGGTATATATTCGCGTAAAGGTGTAAAAGCAATTAATATTGTGATAAGAGCAATTAGCACTATCGAAAATAAACCTGCTACAGTAAACACATTCAATCTGGATAGTCGAAAAGACAATGCTTCCTCAAAAGTACTCTCATTTGAAATGGTTAAACGGTACTTATTACGGAGCTTCTTTATGATTGCTTTTTTATCTTTTACTTCACCCATACTTGCATAAATTTGATTGACTAATACATCAACAGACTCTGTCAAAACTCGAAAGGCAAAGTTATAAGAATTAAGCAAATTATGAGCGAAGCTATTCCGAAATAAAAACAGTAGTCTAAATAGATGTTATAAAGCAGTTTTGCAAATATCATAAGATGTAGGTATTGTAGGTGAAAGAGAAAGCATATATGTTTGCAGCGTCGAAAGATTTAAATTTTATAATGTTTGATGGAATTCTTTAGGAAAATAAAAATTGCTGTGCTGATAGCGCTACTTCCTGCAATGCTTGCATTGACCGGGAATGCTATCTTCAATCTGCATATCCACAAACAAGCCAATGGAAGTTCATATACTCATGCGCATCCATTTAACACGAATAATTCAAACAACAGTAGTTCACATTCTCATTCATGTAACGACTGTGTTTCGATACATCACCTAACGAGTTTAATCTTTGTTGCCGTCACTGCTCTTTTTCTGAGCATGCTGTTCGAGAAACATCTTAATCGCGTTCAATTTGAATCTTTACAAGTAAAATTTGGCTATACAGCCAAACTCCTATACAATAGGCCTCCTCCATACCTGGCCTAAGCATCTTGCGTCTCAAATAAACTTTTTTGATCACAGTTTTCAATACATGTATTTGTCTTTTTATATAAGATGAAATAATCGATACATGGTATTAAAAATTAAATTTTAATCAAAGAATAGCTGAACGCCAAGTCAAAACCCATCACCAATTTCGTTTTACCGACCAATCAATCAGGTCATTTAGCCACAAGCTTTATTTAGTTACTTATCCAGCTCATACTTGAACTGCATATCTAAACTAAATATGCTTAAGCTCATATCAACTCAAACAAAAACTACATAATGAAGATTATCGCTAACTTATGCCTTAGCTTAGTGCTAATAGCATCAATATCTCTTGTATCTGAAGCAAAAAACAACACCACGAGTATAAAAGGGAAAGTTGTTAATATTGCTAGTAATGAGCCTGTATCTTTTGCCAGTGTTGCCATTGAGGGAACATCAATTGGGGCAGTTACCAATTTCGAAGGAGAATTTGAAATCTTTAATGTACCTACAGGTCACTGTCATATCATTGCAAGCTGTGTTGGCTTTCGCTCTGATATGAAACACTACGATGTCAAACTCGGACAGGCTAATACACTTACATTCAAAATGAATGAAGATTTTATTGGTCTCGATCAGGTTGTTGTTACTGCCGATAGAAATCAAATTTCAAGAAAAGATGCTCCTGTCGTTGTTAACTCAATTGGAACAAAACTTCTTAATAACACAGCAGCTTCAACAATGGCTGACGGTTTGATGTTTTCACCGGGACTGCGTGTTGAAAATGATTGTAACAACTGTGGATTTTCTCAAGTTCGTATGAATGGTTTAGAAGGTCCTTATACACAAATTCTAATCAACTCTCGTCCAATATTTAGTGGTCTAGCCGGTGTTTATGGCTTAGAGCATATTCCTCCAAGTATGATTCAACGAATTGAAGTTGTGCGTGGTGGCGGATCAGCTTTATTTGGTGGGAATGCAATCGCAGGAACGATTAATGTCATCACAAAAGATCCCGTTAGCAACTCATTTAAAGTTGGTGCAAAATATAGCAGCGTAGGAACTGGAGTAAGTGCTAGCGAAAAACCAGCTGGTGATGTAATGGTTGATTTCAACGCATCAATTGTTTCAGATGATAACAAATCAGGGATCTTCCTTTTCGGAATGAAGCGTAATAAGGATGCCTGGGATGCTAATAAAGATGGCTTCTCTGATATCGTAGAATTAAAGAATCTTAGTGCTGGATTCAATGCCTTCCATCGTTTAAGTGATTTATCTAAACTAAGCATGGAGTACCATGTAGTTGATGAATTTCGTAGAGGTGGTGATCAACTGAATTTGCCTGCACACATGTCTCTAATTGCTGAACAAGTAGAACACAATATCAATTCAGGTAGTATCACATTGGACCAATTTTTCTCAAAAGAAAGAACCAGTAAGCTATCAGTTTATGCATCGGCCCAGCATATCGACAGAGATTCGTATTATGGTGCAGCAACTTTAAAAGATGATAATGGAATCGATCTTCCAAAGCCAATTTTCGATAACAGCTCATATGGTGCAACAGAAGATTTAGCGATTTCAACGGGTGTACAATTCTTCACTCATTCTGAGAATTTGCTTTTTGCTCCTGCCGATATCACCTTAGGGTTCGAAAATGTTTATAATAAGCTTAAGGATAAAAAGCTGGCTTATATGGACTATGCCGAAGACAAAATTGTACCAACAACCATTATTGCCAACCAAAGTTCTAACACAATAGGAGCTTATGCTCAATCTAAATGGGATTTAGGTTTTGCAAGTTTTCTTGTAGGTGCCAGAATGGACTCTTATAAAATTAAAAACACGGTTGACAACTCTGAAATCAACAACACTGTTATCAGTCCACGTGCCAATATGCTATTTAAATTGGATGATGCGATGCAATTGCGATTAAGTTACGCCAGAGGATTTCGAGCTCCACAAATTTTCGACGAAGATTTACATATCGAGGCATCTGCAGCGCGTCGTGTGATTCACAAGCTATCAAAAAATCTTAAAGAAGAATCATCAAACTCTTACACGATTTCATACGATGTGGATAAGAGTTTTGGGAAGGTACAGACCTATTTCTTAGCTGAAGGATTCTATACAGATTTAAATGATTCCTTTGTGAATGAATACAGCACAAACGACGAAGATGGCAACTTAGTAGCCTACCGAAAGAACTCTAAAGGGGCCATTGTAAAAGGAATTAACCTTGAATTTAAAGTCGCACCATCGCACAAACTGGATTTCCAAATGGGGATGACTCTTCAATCAAGTAAATATAAGGAGAAGGTTGAACAAGGTGACTTAACAGAAATCAATACCGACAAAATGTTAAGAACACCTAACCATTACGGTTATTTTGCAATGAACTGGAAGCCTCTTCATGAATTTACCACAACCCTATCGGGTAGCTATTCCGGATCGATGGATTTGATTCACTTTGGAGTAGAAAAAGATGCTAATGGTGTGGCTACAGGCGATCAACTTGTAAAAAGTGGTGATTTTATGGATGTAGGTATCAATTTTGCTTACCATTTCGATTTGGGTGGCGATGTAAAATTAGAATTCGACTTAGGGATGAAGAATATTTTCAACTCTTTCCAGGATGATTTCGACAAAGGTGCATACCGTGATGCCAGCTGGATTTATGGCCCATTAAACCCTCGTACCATTTATTTCGGTGTGAAATTAGGGAACTTACTTTAAACTAAACCATGACACAAGTGATTCTATCGGTTAGAGTCGGCGGAGCACAAACCTTAGGGTTTTGCTCCGCTTTTTTTTTATAGGTTATTGATCTTTTTATAAATTGCAGGCCTTACGAATTAACCAAACTTACCATGCTAAAAAAAACGATAATTCTGCTTAGTGCACTATACCTCACTTCATGTGCAGAACTGCAAACCATAGTGAACGAATATGCTGTGGAGCAAAACAAACCTTTAACCTCACTGGATGTGTCCCAGGGCTTAAAAGAAGCTTTGCAAATCGGTAGTAAAAATGCGTCCCAAGTTTTGTCATTAAAAGATGGCTTTTATAAAGATGAACTTGTTAAAATTCTATTACCTCCCGAAGCAAAGATCATTACCAAACACATTAAAATGGTACCAGGAGGTGACGACTTGGTTGATAAGGTAGTCCTGAGATTAAACCGTGCTGCCGAGGATGCCGTAATTGAGGCCGCTCCTATTTTCGCGTCTGCCATATCTGAAATGACCATTCAAGATGCTTTTGGAATTCTAAAAGGTGATAAAAATGCAGCAACTCAGTATTTGAAAGATAAAAGCTACTCTAAATTGAGAGATCTATTCTTGCCAAAAGTAAAAACCTCTCTGGATAAAAAATTACTGGCTAATATATCAACCAATGAATCCTGGGATATGCTAACGGGAAGCTACAATAAGGTGGCTGGAAGTTTCGCTGGAAAAATTGCCAATCTTAAAACAGTAAATACTCCTTTGGACGAATATGTGACAAATAAAGCTTTGGATGCGCTCTTTTTAAAAGTTGCAGAGGAAGAATTACAAATCAGAAAAGACCCGATGAAACGGGTCAGCTCCATTCTTAGAAAAGTATTTAGTCAGCAAGATTAAAAAAATAATAGGCAGATCCCAACAGATCTGCCTTTCTTTAACTATATCTTGGCCTGTTTAAGACTATCCAGCACCCAAACTCGTATTTAGGAATTCTTTTGGCTTTAGTTTTATAGGACTCCTAAGTCCCTTGATCAAAGATTGAGCGGCTTTTTTTGCAATTTAAAGTAAGCTTTTGCGTTAAGACAGTAAAAACCATTAAATTTGGTCCAATCAAAACCGATAAACGTATTTTTAGATGAGCACAGATTTGAAGACAGAGAAGAAAGATCAGATTTATAAAATCGTATTAATTTCATTGGGTGTTATTTTACTCACCGTTTCTATTCTTTTTCTAAAGACATATAGAGAAAACCGACAATATATTGCCGAAATTAAAGTTGAAAAAGCAGATCTGGAAACAGAACTTCGAGGCCTTTCACAAGATTACGATTCACTACAAACAAGTAATGACACCTTAAATCAACTGCTTGTAACCGAGAAAGAAAAAATCGATGAATTATTAGAGAGAATGCGAGTTTTCAGAAATAATTCATATTTCGAAATCAATAAATACAAAAAAGAAATTGGAACACTCAAAGGTGTTTTACGTTCTTATGTGATTCAGATTGACTCATTAAATAGCAAGAATAAAGAATTGAACGCAGAAAATATCCGTGTTAAGAAGCAAATATCATGGGTTAAAGAGCGTAATGAAAAACTGGAAAGTACAACAGAAAATATGAAAGAGTTAATCTCTAAAGCTTCTGCACTTGACGCTACTAATATTAACTGTTTCCCAATCAACAAAAAGGGTCGCGAAATCAAAAAGATCTCTAAAACAGTTAAGCTTAAAACAAGTTTCACCCTTAGAAAAAACATCACTATCACACCAGGACTTAAAACTATTTTCGTTAGAATTGCTCGCCCGGATGAAGTGATATTAAGTAATCCCGAAAACCTATTATTCAAATATGAAGATTCGCAGATTGCTTATTCAGCAAAACGTGATATTGAATTTGAAGGTAACGAACTTGAAGTTTCTATTTTTTGGGATAACGATGGAAGCCTTATTAAAGGTGAATACACTTTAGATCTTTTCTCAGAAGGTATTCATATTGGCAATGCCAAGTTTAAGCTAAAATAACATATCAAAACGTGAAGAATAAAAATGTCCTATCTCTAAAATCAAGGAGATAGGACATTTTCATATCAATTAAATTGCATCACTAGTATAATATCAGAAGTAGTAATTTAATTAACCAAGGTGCAAGAATGGCAGTTAAAACCCCATTTAAAGCCATCCCTAATCCACCAAAAGCACTAAAATCAGGACCTCTCTCGCTGATACTGGCTGTACCCAAAGCATGGGCTGTTGCACCTAAGCTCAAGCCAACTGACTTGGGATCATTTACACCTATTAATTTCAAATATGTCTGACCAAATATAGCGCCCAGAACACCTACCACTATGACAAAGGCAACCGTTAAAGATGGAATGCCACCCATTTGACTGGATACTTCAATGGCTATGGGAGTTGTCACCGATTTGGGTGCGAGAGAAATCATTATTGCTTTTGATGCTCCAAATAGGTAAGCCGTTATAAATACAGATACTACACCGGTGATACTGCCTGCAAGCATTGAGAAAATGATCTTCTTAAAATCGGCTTTTATTTCAGCCAAGAAACTATACAGTGCATATCCCAACGCGATAACCGATGGTGCCAACCAAAAACTGATTATTTGAGTATTACGCTCATAATCTTCGTAGGATATATCTGTCAATAATAGAAAGCTAATCACGACCATAATCGTAATTAATATTGGATTCAAGAGTGGTGATTTAAACTTTGCTTGTAATTTTTTAGATAAGATAAATACAGCCAAAGTCAGGCACACATGAACCAATGGCGAATTCATAAGCTCTTTCATTAGGATTTCTTTTTCATGATAAGACCAACAACAGTCATGACTAAAATAGCACTGAGAATAATGGCCACAGAAATTGGAAGCCACTCTTGTTTTAAAATGCGATAATGACACATTAAACCTACCCCTGCTGGAATAAAAAACATGGCCATATTATTGAGTAGAAAATTAGCGACATCTTTAACATCCTTTGTTTTAATCAACTTTAACTCCAGTCCAATTACCAACAATAACATACCAATTATACTGCCTGAAAGCGGCAAATGACTGTAATAGGAAATTAATTCTCCCAATAGCCATAAGCCTAAAAATATTGCAACTTGCTTTATCAAAATCATACACAAAAGTAATCTTTCAAGCTTTTACAACGTCACCTAAACAGAAAAATCCACCTCAATGGGTGGATTAATCATTTCTTTAAAAACCGTGTAATTTATTGTAAATTCATTTTTATTTGAAAAGTGTTCGTGAACCAAAGGCTCTAAAGCCCACAAGCATCGAAACACATCCACTTTCGGTATCTTCAGGATTTGTATTTTGATCAACAATAACCCGAACTATAAATTCGTCAGTACTCTCAACTGAGAAATCCCATGCATTTGTAAAATCCTCATCTTTATTATCGTACAAAATATTGTATTCGACATCCAATAGTTGGAATCTTAATTTACCAAGCTGATCTTCCCCTTCAACTAAAACCCTATACTCCTGATCAGCATAAAATGTTAATTGTAATTCCGCTGTTTCTCCTTCTGATAAGACCGTATTATTAAGCTGTCCATTAAAGGTGTATGGGGTTAACAAAGGGATACAGTCCTTCTTTGTAAACTCATTACACTGAGAGAAGGCAAAACTCGAAATACAAGTTAATGCTATAATTAAAGTGATATATCTGTAAATTTTACTCATCCTTAAGATTATTATTTATCATTAAGACTCATTAAACAACTCTACATTTCTGTAATTCGTGTTCGAATTCTATCATTAATAGCCTTTACATCTTTCAAGATATTTGGCGGTACATTAAGCTTTACCTTATTCCCAATGACAGCCTTCCCGTTCTTAGAGATTAACTTGGATTTACCTGATTTTTCGCGACCTATCGATTTAAACTTCTCATTCAATTCTCTCAAATCTGGTAAAAAATCCTGAACTCGTTTTTCATCGGAAAACTGCTCCATTAAACCCAGCAAATTATTCACCGAATAGCGTTGTTCAACAATCAGTTTGACCATATCATCTTGAGGGGTATCAGTATCCAATATGTTCGTTGCCAGATAGAGAGTTTCAATCCAACCTCCAAAAATAATAAGAGCGGCTGTACTTCCTCTTTGATTTTCTTTTAAATAGCTATCTGAATCTGTAAAAGTCTCGGTAATGATTCTCAAAAGAGAATCCTGATTTTGAAGATTCTTCTCCAGGCGCTTAGCAATTACTCGTTCCCCTTCTTCAGGAATACCCAACTCACGAGTAAACTTTTTAACCACAACTAAAAAATTTGCGGCATCCTGATATTGCTCGTATATACGAATATAGCTTAAGTCTGCACCATAAACACCCATATTCAGAGCCTTATCAGCTTGAGTTAAATAATTTTCAGAATTTGAACTTGGGTTTAATAAGTCCGGGTGATAAGGAAGATTCATTTTCTGTATAATGTTGGTCACCTCGACAGGTGATGGTACATTATAGAATATATTCTTAACCTTCTTAATATTTTGATGATTGCCTACCACTTCTTCTTTCACATGAGATGAACTTGCTTTAGGTTTGTTTTGACAGGCTACTGAAACAAAGGAAAAACCTAGCAATATTAGAAAGTAAGACAAACGAATGCTAAATTTGAGCATAGTAGAATAGTTTATTGCTTTATAAATTTCAATTCAATAAAACTAAACCATTTATCTCAATTTTTCAATTCCTGATCTGTATTTTTTAGTGATTCGTAAAAAAAATGATCAAATTCCTTACCCACTACAAAACCATATCTTAATTAGAATCACCATATTATCCCTTTCATAACATTCTAGCATCTTTGCTGATGCTGCCGGTTTATAGGCTTATTTTTCACCAAGGAATATTTCAATCATAAGGCTTTCTAACTCTACTATTCACTTTAAACAGATAAAATATGAATAAACTAAGTTTCAATTCTTACAACACGGTTTCATGACTCATCCGACTATATACATACTAAATTCAAGCCTATTTAAATAATTTGGAGGCTTATGTTTCAAATTATTTAAAAAAAATATCTTTTTTTTATTTTTGATTACTAAGCTTTTAGTATATTTCTACTGCTAATCAATTTTAATAAGAGTCTAGAATTTTTATCTTTGTTTTTATGCTAGAAATATCAAGATATATAAAGGATTTATTATTCATTCACGACTGTGTGATTCTTCCTGGTTTAGGTGGTTTTGTAGCCAACTATTTGCCGGCAGAAGAGAATCCTCTGACGAATGAAATGCTTCCTCCATCAAAGGCTGTTAGTTTCAATCGAAATCTAAAACAGAATGATGGCTTGCTTATAAATTGTTTAGCTGAAGCTGAAAAATTAACTTATTCCGAATCTGAAAGAGCTGTTGAGCTTTATATAGAAGACATTAGCGTTCGTTTACGTCGAAGAGAAAGAGTTGTTTTTAGCGAATTGGGTGATTTATTTTACAACAAACGTCACAAGCTCCAATTTGAACCTGCTAAGGATATCAATTTTCTTGCTGACCTTTTTGGAATGGAAAGTTTTGAGCTCCCAGATCCAATCGTTCAGGAAAATCCTCAAATTCGATCACTAATCATTAAAGAAAATATCTGGAACCGTTTTAGCCTTAAACGTAAGGTTTATGCTGCTGTTGCAATCCCATTCTTTTTAGGATTAGCACTCATTCCTGTTAATATTAGCAATTATCAACATCAGTCAACAGCTTCATTCAATTTGATGGAGAGTACACCCGATGTTCAGAAAACAAAATCAGTTAAAGTAAACGAAAAGATTTCTCCCAATAACGAGTTGGTTAGTTTTGAGCCTAGAATCAAGATCATCTATGCTAAGCCTAAACATGCCATTAAGAACAAGTCGGTAAAAGGAAAATATTACCTAATAGCTGGCAGTTTCTCTAACATTGAAAATGCTAAGATTCTTAAAACCGTGATTGAAGCCAATTCATATCCGGCCAGAATCATTAAAAACAAAAATCTTTATGCGGTTGCTTTGAATAAATTCAATTCAAAAAAAGAGGCTGACAGGTTCCGTAGAAAGGTATTACAAAAAAATCCGAATGCATCTTGTTGGGTTTTACAAAAATAAAAATCAATTCGATTTAAAATATACAAAAGGAGTTTCCAAAAATGGAGGCTCCTTTTTCGTTTCAATCAGATCTGAAATCAAATATTTCATTAATAGTCGCTTCATGCTCAAGAGAAGCGAATACAGATGATACAATAATTATTATCTTTGTCGAAATTTGAATGATCATCCCTGAACATCAGGAATTAAAATATTTTAAGGATAAAATCATGAGCAATAACAAAGTCAGAGTTCGATTTGCCCCTAGTCCAACAGGACCTTTACATATGGGAGGTGTTAGAACAGCCCTTTTCAACTACTTGTTTGCCCGTAAGCACGGCGGTGAATTCCTATTACGCATCGAAGATACCGATCAAACACGTTATGTACCAGGTGCCGAAGATTATATTGCTGAAGCCCTAAAGTGGTGTGGTATTACAATTGACGAAGGTGCAACTGTAGGTGGAAAATATGGCCCATACCGTCAGTCTGAAAGAAAGCCTTTATATCGTGAATATGCTGAGAAATTGATCACTTCTGGTGATGCTTACTACGCTTTCGATACTGCTGAAGAATTGGATGCTATTCGTAACGAATTTGAAGCGGAAAAGAAAACCTTTACCTATAACCCTGACACTCGTGAGAACTTGAATAATTCCTTAGCCTTAAGTGCTGATGAAGTTCAAGCTAAGATCGAAGCTGGCGAACCGTACGTCGTTCGTTTTAAAATGCCTGTCAACGAAGAGCTTCATCTTGATGATGAGATTAGAAAGCATGTTGTTTTCAACACATCTGCTTTAGATGATAAGGTTCTTTTCAAGTCGGATGGCATGCCAACCTATCACTTGGCTAATGTCGTTGATGATTATTTGATGAAAATATCTCACGTGATTCGTGGCGAAGAATGGTTACCATCTATGCCTCTTCACGTCTTATTATACAAAAAATTAGGCTGGGAAGCTGAAATGCCAAAATTTGCTCACCTTCCACTAATTCTAAAACCAGTAGGAAAAGGTAAACTAAGCAAGCGTGATGGCGATAAACTCGGATTCCCTGTTTTCCCATTACTTTGGACAGATCCAAAAACTCAAGATATTTCTTCGGGTTACCGTGAGGATGGTTATTTCCCGGAAGCTTTTGTTAATATGCTTGCTTTCTTGGGTTGGAACCCGGGAACAGAGCAAGAGATTTTCTCTATGGAAGAACTTTCAAAAACTTTCTCTTTAGAAAGAGTTGGTAAATCAGGTTCTAAATTCGATCCTGAAAAAACAAAATGGTTCAATCGTCAATACCTGGTAACGAAATCAGATGAAGAAATTGCTCAACTTTTCAGCCAAGAGGTTCTTGCAGAAAAAGGTATTGAAGCAGATCCTACTAAAGTTACTCGTGTTTGTGGCATGGTTAAAGATCGTGTTGACTTCATTGCTGAACTTTGGGATCAAGTAAACTTCTTCTTCGAGGCACCAAAAGAATTTGATGCTAAGACTGCTAAGAAAGCCTGGAAAGGTGATGCTGCTGATTTAATGAGAGAGCTTAAAG
>Ga0209272_10001765_pt1 | contig 13063 bp, 14 predicted proteins | sample tdDd002_FD_187125 | JGI IMG/M metagenome (GOLD analysis project Ga0209272, IMG submission 187125) | Marine sediment microbial communities from the Atlantic coast under amendment with organic carbon and nitrate - tdDd00.2 (SPAdes)... | ecosystem: Environmental > Aquatic > Marine > Coastal >... | reverse complement strand
CCAAGATCTAAATAGATCTGATCGCCTTTTTTACTGATGCCTTTGACTTCTACAGCAGACATACCAATGCCGTTGGGGCGAAAGGTAGAGCGTGAAGCAAACACACCAATACGCTCATTGCCGCCCAAACGAGGTGGGCGCACAGTTGGTTTCCATCCGGCTTCTAAATTCTGATCAAACAAAAACAACAACCAAACATGAGAAAACTGCTCCAATCCGCGCACGGCTTCCGGGCTATTTGCGGCGCCTTGAAGTTTAACGCGAGATCGTGCTGCGGGCACTAAACGTGGCTGGCGAGGAACAGCGAACTTCTCTTTATACGGGCTTTCAATAATGCCAATTGGCTCTATGGAATACATGTTTTGTGTCTTGATGAAAGGTTTGGGAAGAAAAGTATCACAAATTTTGCTTGCTTTTCTTGTTGAGAATGATTATTAATTAAAATGTTATAACATAACAATTAATCAAAAGGACTATTTTTATGAAGCCAGGTATCCACCCCAAATACCGACCTGTGGTATTTCACGACACCAGCGTAGACGAATATTTTGTGGTTGGTTCAACGTTGCAAACCGACCGAACTATCGAATGGAAAGATGGTAAAACCTACCCATATTTCACGTTAGACGTTTCGTCAGCGTCCCATCCGTTTTACACAGGCAAACAACGTGTGGTTCAAGCGGAAGGTCGTATTGCAAACTTCAATCGTCGTTTTGGTCAATTTGGCAAAGATAAGGATTAAGAGATGAAAGTGGTTAAATCATTGAAGAGTGCAAAAAGCCGTCATCCTGATTGTCAAATCGTCAAGAGGAGAGGGCGTTTATACGTGATTTGCAAAACGAATCCACGGTTTAAGGCGGTTCAGAAATAACTATAAATATCGTGAGAATTTATGGAACTCGCTTACTTATAATTCTGATTTATGATCTGCGCATGGATGATATAACTATATTTCTATCGATTGTAGGTCATAAGTTCGACTGTTGGTTACATTCTGTAACGTTTTGAACTTTCACTTAACCCTTGTGTCGAGTACCCTGCGCATGCTTAGTGACATTTTTGTTACATATGCGCAGGAATACATACAAGGAGGGAACAGATGAGTTCATCTGCTTCAATGAAACAAAACTCGCCAAAGAAGCCAATGTTCACGCGCTTCTTAGATACAGTTGAATATTTGGGGAACCTATTACCCCACCCAATCACACTTTTCGCTATTTTCTGTCTTGCAATCCTAGTCATGTCTGGCATTGCTGGTTACTTCGAAGTTTCCGTAGTTGACCCTCGCCCTGAAGGTGCACCTGGTCGCGCTGCCGACGGCATGATTCAAGTTGTTAGTCTGTTAAACGCAGAAGGCTTACAACTGATTGTTACTAACCTAGTGAAAAACTTCGTAGGCTTCGCACCGTTAGGTACCGTACTGGTGGCGATGCTAGGTGTTGCCATTGCAGAACATTCTGGACTACTTTCTGCTGCAATGCGTGGCCTAGTAATGGGCGCTTCTCAGCGCATGGTTACGGTAACGGTAGTTTTCGCTGGTATCATTTCAAACACGGCTTCTGAGCTTGGCTACGTGGTGTTGATTCCACTAGCGGCAATGCTGTTCCACTCTCTAGGTCGTCACCCACTTGCTGGCCTAGCGGCTGCGTTTGCTGGTGTATCTGGTGGTTACTCCGCAAACCTACTGATTGGTACGGTTGACCCACTGCTTTCAGGTATCACTGAAACAGCAGCGCAGATGATTGACCCAACTTACACAGTAGGCCCAGAAGTAAACTGGTACTTCATGTTTGTTTCTACTTTCTTCATCGCGATTACTGGTGCATTTGTTACTGAGAAGATCGTTGAGCCAAAACTTGGCAAATACAATGATGAAGAAGCGGCAGAAGATCTATCTCAAGATAAAATGGGTGGTCTGACTGACGTAGAGAAGAAAGGTCTAAAACTAGCAGGTATTGCGGTACTGGCGGTTTCTGCGCTATTGGCTTGGACTATCGTTCCAGCTGACGGTGTTCTGCGCTCTGACGCAGGCACGGTTGCAGGCTCTCCATTTCTGAAGAGTATTGTTGCGTTCATCTTTGTTTTCTTCGCAGTACCGGGTTTTGTTTACGGTCGTGTTGTTGGCACGATGAAAAATGATCGCGATGTGATTGATGCAATGTCGAAGTCAATGTCTTCAATGGGCATGTACATTGTTTTGGTATTCTTTGCGGCTCAATTTGTTGCCTTCTTCAAGTGGACAAACTTTGGCCAAGTATTCGCGGTAGCGGGTGCAAGCTTCCTGCAAGAAATTGGTCTAACTGGCCCAATGCTGTTCTTCGCCTTCATCCTAATGTGTGGTTTCATCAACTTGATGATTGGTTCGGCATCTGCGCAGTGGGCTGTGACAGCACCAATCTTCGTTCCTATGCTAATGCTGGTGGGTTACGCGCCAGAAACGATTCAGGCGGCTTACCGTATCGGTGACTCAACGACGAACATCATAACACCGATGATGAGCTACTTCGGTCTTATCCTTGCGGTAGCAACACGCTACATGAAGAACCTAGGTATCGGTACGCTGATCGCGACCATGCTACCTTACTCAATTGTCTTCATTGTTGGTTGGAGTGTACTGTTCTACCTATGGGTATTCGTATTTGGTTTACCAGTAGGTCCTGGTGCGGCAACGTACTACACGCCTTAATTGGCAACCTCACTCAGCTTAATCAAAGCCTGCGTTTCTCGCAGGCTTTTGTCTATTTATAACCCTGCAAAACGGTAAGTTAAACCGACTTCAAATGACCAACCGACATCACGCTGAATCAAAGGGCTCTCACTATCATGATGAATGAGTTCAGCTTTTGTAATGCCTATCCAAGATGGTGTGAATTCATACAAACCAATAACTCCAGCTTGATAAACAAAAGTAGAATCGGCTTTAAACTCTCTTAGTCCTGATGCTACCGCTTCTCGTGCTGAGACACTGTACAGGTGGTTGGAGAGTTTTTTATCTCGATAATCGACCTCTAGAAAGGGAGTGAGGGTAAACGGTGGTAGCCAAGTTTCTAGCGTCCGACCGAGATGCAGTTGAACTTCGTAACCGTTATGTTCTGAGGTAACGTCATGCAGATAAGTCAGTCTTGCACCAACGGTGCCTAAAGTAATACCAAGTTCACCATTGCCATCACGACTTTCGATGCCGTTTGGCAGATCGGCAAACGTATCGGATACTTCCGCGAAACGCCAGTTGGCTGATAGCCCAACATAAGGTAACGCTTGCCAACTTGCTAAGCTGCCATCAACAAAGCCAATGGGACCGGAATAGAACAAGTTAGGTATCGCACCAAGCTGAGGTGTGTCTTTGACGGGAAAAACGCTCTCGCCATAGGTAACACTGCCTCCTACGAGGCCAAAAGATTCTTGATTGGCAAGTGAACCAGCAGAGACAAAAAGTAGTGAGAGGGGAAGGACGATCCTTGTATTCATAAATAAAACTCCGTTTTTGTTATAACAACAAAGAACGGAGTTTTACTAATCCTATTTCATCAATAGGCTGATTTCATTGGTGGAGGAAGAGAGCGTCAACGCTTAGCAAGGATTCTATCGAGGTGGTTAGCGAACTCTCTGCGTTCTGTTTGAGACAGAGCCGCAGGGCCGCCTGTTTGAATACCGCTTGAGCGCATGGTGTCCATAAAGTCACGAATGTTCAAACGCGCTTTGATGGTGTCTTTGGTATATAACTCGCCTCGTGAGCTTAGTGCTTGAGCACCTTTGCTGATCACTTCGTCTGCCAATGGAATATCAGATGTGATCACTAAGTCATTGGCTTCCACGCGACGGACGATTTCGTTATCGGCAATATCAAAGCCAGCTGGTACTTGCAGAGAGTGAATATTGGCACGCTTGGGTACAGGGACCACATGGTTCGCTACAAATGTGCATTCCACACCGGTTCGCTCAGCGGCACGTACAATTGTCTCTCTAATGACTTTCGGACAAGCATCCGCATCTACCCACAACTTCATGATGTCTTCTCACTCAGCTTTGCTTCAAGTTCTTCAACGCGAGTCACCAGTTGAGCAACCGTGTTTTCGAGCGCGGTGATGCGATCTTCTTCCTTTGGAGTTTGAACCGCAACCTCGACTTTAGGAATACGGTTGGCGTTCTTCCAGCTTTTGATGGTTGCGATTAATGCTGGCATCGGCACAGGTGTTTTCATTCGAGCTTTAACTAGAGCTACGGTCGGCTCTTTACCTTGCTGTTGCAACTGCTCCATCACGGCTTCCAGCTCTTTAGTGACGTCTTGAGTTAACATAATTTGTCCCTACTAAAATGACTTATATCATCATACTTTGCACTACAGATTTTAGCGAATAGCAATTTCGGCAGTGCCTTGTGCGAGATCTCTCACACGGGTTGTGAGAGAAAACGATTTCGTCATCAGCTAAATAGAATTTTTTCGCTATAAGTATATGAAAAATATCATTTTAACATGCTGTTAACTAAGTTTTTCAGCAAAAGATTTTCTAGGGTAGATTGTGATTTAAAGGGAAAAGCGTAAATTAAACCTTGTCGGCAGGAAGCAGACATGGAACAGGAAAGCACCAAGGATTTGGTCATCGTCAGGACGACGATTTGATTATTCAGGATGAGTGATCAAGCAAGGAGCGTAGGACATTGTAAGGACACAATCATCAATAGGATGTTGATGACTAAGGAAAGACAATGGACCCCTCATAGGATTGAGGTAAGGACAGCATCAGGACGATGCAAAGGACACCGCTCAAGGAACAAGTGATGCGCGCTAACGAGGAATGTTAGCTATCAGGATGATAAGGACACCGCTAGGACGGCGACGTAAGGACTAAGCTGACGGAATCAGCCACTATTATGGATGATGCATGGAGCACTAATTAGTAGCCGGACTGCTGCGAGTAAGACTATGACCCCGATACGCTAGTGTCGGGGTCTTTCTTATTTTGGCACTTACATAACTCAAAATAATTAAAAGTGTCAATATCACATTATTTATAAATTCCTTACAACACTGAATAAAAAACAATCCAGATCAATATCCTTTCCAATCAGTTGGTTTAACTTTCGGCTTTTCTAAATGGCGTTATGTACCGCATAACAAATCGATAGCTCACGAGTTATTGTTATGTGGATAAATTAAGTTTGCTGTAATCAAGGAACAGATGTGACCATAGTAACCAGAAGAATGCTTCTTCTACCCTACAATGAGTCGTTGCAACTAGAGTTCGTGATGTTGAATTGTTGCGCTAGAAATCGCGCAGAGATGAACGGCCCTCATACGGTGTCTTCTGCTAAGCAGTTGTTTGAGAAGATTCTGGATGATGAGAATGTCTACAGCATGGCGGTGCTTGAGAGTACCAGTCGTGATTACATGGGACACGTATTCATTTCGAATCTGGATCATGAACCAGAGCTGGGATTTATCTTTGATAAAGCTTATTGGGGTAAAGGATTAGCGACAGAAGCGCTAAAGGCGTTTTTCCCGAAGGCGTGCCGTGAACTTGGGCTACACAAAGTCAAAGCGAATGTGAACAGCCATCACAAAGCATCCACGGCAGTATTGGAAAAACTTGGATTTACAAAGACTAGAGAGAGTAAGGACCTTTACGGCCCTTACTTTGAAATGGAATTTACAAGCGATGTGGCGGTAGGTGAAAGTTCAGCGGCCTAAATCCGATCATCGTCAACTCACCTTGGTAGCAATCATCACCAAGGGATGAAAACTCAAATTGATATACTGTATGCCAACGCCAGATTCCGTCTGGCGTTTTCAGTTTATGTGCACCAAAAGCGATGCTCACCAACTGCAGATCCAACTGCTCACATTTACGCGTAATGGCCACTTTTGCCAACTCCGATTGACGTCGTTGTTGCCAAAACAAAAAGCAGAAGAAGCACAGTCCTAAAATGGCTAATAGGTCACCGATCATCCCTAATCCTTTATTATCCCTTTGTTGCTTGCTGCAGTTTTACCAATGCAGTCGCTAGCTCTTCTGATGGGCTAGAGTGCAGCAGAGGCAAAAGAACCAACCTTAGTTCTGGTAGCATCACTAGGTCAGCAAACAATTGATTAAATAGAGCCTGGTTCCCAGTTTGTGCAAGTCGCAGCAAAAATTGCTTAGCGATGCCAGCGTCACCGAGTAAGTGCCACGTGCGGCCAGCGATACCGATCAACACTTCTTGGTGACTCAATCGTGGGCTTTGCAAAATCGCTTTTAAGATTGGCTGTGACACCTCGATTGGTGCGCCAGCTAGGGCACGAATCAAAGCGGAAAGTAAGAATAAGTCTGGCTCGTTACTTTCGATTTCTTGTAGCGCTTTCTCAGCAATGCGTTCTGCTAAACGCTCTTGCAGGTCAACATGTTCTAATGCGCCAAGTAGAGCGTAAAGCGGTTCATTAGGTAAATGATTTAGGGCTTTACGTAAGGTGACGGCATTTTGCTCTTTGCCTAGGCGTGCAGCCATATCGGTGATGCCTTGCAGACCAACCGTTTGCCAGTTTTCCCACCCTAAACCACCGCTAAAGTAGTGCTGGGTGTGCTCGTAATACTGGCTGGTGGGTAAGTCCAAGTTAGCGCGAACTTGGCTGTGGAAGACAGCCATCTTTTCTTCCGCAGGTTTGAAAGTGTATGGGTTGTTGGAAAGCTTTTGTTGCTGCTCTTCCGACATCTCCTCGCTTAAACGAGTGCCCATGGCTTCTACGACGTATTTAATGAAGTTACCAATATCGGCTTGCTTGAGCAGGCCACGTTCATCCAACTCGAACTTCAAGAACCAAATCCAAGGCTGCTTTTGCTCATTCCAGTATGCAATAGCCAAGTGTGCTTTGCGTTGCATTGGGAATGGGTAAGGGCATTGACCTTTTTCCACATCAGCAAAGACTTGTGGCTCGATGGTCTTGATACGACGACCAAGGTCGAAGATTTGATACTCACACTGACTGTTGTTTAACAGCTGAGTGAGGGTTTGAATGTTTTCCATTAAATACGACATCCTAATGTTCTTTTCACAAGAAATGGTATCATTCTCGGCTAATTCAAGGTTCGAGACGGAATTAATGGCAACAAACATCCAATTGGTCGACTTACTTCAACAACTTGAAGCGCAATTGCAGCATCATGAGCTATGGCAACAAACCATGCCCTCGGTTGAAGCGCTACAGAGCACGGAACCTTTTGCGATTGATACGCTGCATCCCCATGAGTGGCTACAGTGGATTTTTATTGCACGTATGCGTGCGTTAGTGGACAGTAATCAACCTTTGCCACGTGGCTTTTCTATTGAGCCGTATTTTGCAGAAGTGTGGAAGCAAGAATCGCATTATGGCGAATTGCTTGAGACTATTCGAACCATCGACGAACTATGTAAGTAACCTCAATGTCAGAACAAGAAACATTACCATCCGCTGATCCTGTTATATTAGAGATCGTCTATCAGGACGAGTACTTTGTCGCGGTGAACAAACCTGCGGGTATGTTGGTCCATCGCAGTTGGTTGGATAAGCATGAGACCCAATTTGTGATGCAAACGCTTCGCGACCAAATTGGTCAGCATGTCTTCCCATTGCATCGTTTGGATCGTCCCACCTCAGGCGTACTGGTGTTTGCTTTATCCAGTGAAGTGGCGTCGCAAGTGATGCCAATGTTTGCTGAACATAAGATGGAGAAAACCTATCACGCTATCGTTCGCGGCTGGATCGAAGAAGAAGGTGTGCTTGACTACGCCTTAAAAGTTGAGCTGGATAAAATCGCCGATAAGTTCGCTTCACAAGAGAAAGAAGCCCAAGAGGCCGTAACGGGGTACAAACCGTTAGCAAAAGTAGAAGTGCCATATTCCACAGGTAAGTTTCCGACTACGCGTTACTGTTTGATGGAGATGAAGCCGAAGACAGGCCGTAAGCACCAGCTGCGTCGTCATATGGCTCACTTACGCCATCCTATTGTTGGTGATACGACACATGGTGATGGTAAGCACAACAAGTTGTATCGCACTGAATTTGATTCTCATCGTTTATTGCTGCATGCATCAGAGCTACGTTTTGTACATCCATTTACGGATGAGGAAGTCGTGATGAAAGCCAAAATCGATGAGACTTGGCAGCAGCTATTCGCTCGATTTGAGTGGGATGAATCACTGGTAAAATAAGTGATTCGATTGATAGGCTTTCAGTTTTATTGAAGTAAACGTGAAAGGGGTTGGTACACATACCAACCCCTTTTTTAATCTTGAGGAATGAAGTGGGTTACTTGAGCTTTTCCAGATCCGCTTCGATTTCAGCGATCTTGCTAGAAACCACTTTTTCCAGATGACGAAGATCAGAGAGAATTTTTTCCTTCACATCCACTTCAGTCGTTTTTGCTGGTTTGGTGATCTTATTCAGTTCATCGATCACAAGCGTTAGATTGCGGTTGATCTCTGTGACTTCTTTGTATTTGTGACTGCCGCTATCTACCAGTACGTTTTTGACTTGTCGAGGGTATTTGAACTTTACACTCTTAGCGAAAAATTCGCCTTTCTGCTTATGGAAGTAGATCTTTAGGACGTCTTTATGTGCTTCTTGGCGCAGGGAATAACGTTCAATCTGTTTTGGATCGTGGATGCCCAAACCAGTGAGGTGTGGATACATAGGCTACCTCTGAGTATTGAATTGGAGTCAATACAACTGTAGCAGCCAATTTATGAGCTAGATAGCTGATATTTAGCCAAATTGCCTAACTTGTGGGCAAGATCGCTATCGTCCTTACCCACATTAGTTGTTGATGAAGAGTACGTTTTTACTTAGACCGAGACAGGGCCAGACAGTTTCTCTATCAGCTTATCGCGCAGTTCGGCCTGTTGCTCTTCACTTAGCCTGCCACCGGTTTCACTGGTCAGAATAAACAAGTCTTCTGCACGTTCACCAATGGTAGTAATTTTTGCTGCATGGAGATTAATACCCAAGTCAGCAAATGTACGCCCCACTTTTGCCAGCAGTCCAGGCGTATCTAGAGCGACAAACTCCATTAAAGTGCGTTTCTTACTCTTGGTCGGCAAGAAGTCGACTTTGGTTTTTACATTAAAGTGCTGCAGTTTATTTGGTGTTCGACGTGTTTTGATCTTTGTCGGGCGGCCGTCTTCCAGTACGTGAGTAATGTGTTTGGTGACTGCGCTGTGACGACCTTCTTCAATCGCTTTACCGTGTTGATCTAGCACCATAAAGGTATCAAGCACATAGCCATCTTTGCTTGTCATGATCTGCGCGTCGTGTACGTTGAAGTTGCGGCGATCGAGTTCAGCAACCACGGTAGCAAACAACGCAGGTTGGTCTGGGCTATAGACGAACACTTCGGTACCACCACGCGTGGCTTTTTTGCTGATCAGAACCAGAGGTTTGCTCGTGTCTTCCATGCGCAGTAGGTTCTCGCAGTGCCAAGCGATTTGCTTATGGGTGTGACGCAAAAAGTAATCGGCTTTAAAGCGCTGCCACAGCACTTCAATTTCCCGAGCAGAGAAGCCTTCCTTACGCAGCAGAGCCGACGCCATTTGTTGGTTGTGACGAATACGTTCGCGCACGTCAACAGGGTTCTCCAAGCCACGACGAAGCGCACGTTGGGTGGAATAGAATAATTCAGCAAGCAGGGTGCGCTTCCAACTGTTCCAAAGCTCTGGGTTGGTCGCACAGATATCAGCAACGGTTAGACAGACAAGGTACTCAAGGTATTCTTCATCACGAACTTGCTTGGCGAACTCGGTAATCACGTCTGGATCGTAAATATCACGACGTTGTGCCGTCACAGACATCAACAGGTGATGTCTTACCAACCAACTCACCAACTTCGCTTCTGGTTTAGATAAACCGTGCTCGATACAGAAATCGTATGCTTCACCTTCACCGATCACAGAGTGATCACCGCCACGTCCTTTACCGATGTCGTGGAAAATCGCGGCAAGGATAAGCAACTCTTTCTTTTGGATGCGAGGATAAACTTCACAGCAAATCGGATGTTTACTGTGATTCTCCGCATAGCTGAAAGTGTTGATGTGTTTGAGTAGTCTTATGCTGTGTTCATCTACGGTGTACACATGGAAGAGGTCAAACTGCATCTGTCCTACAATTTGGCTCCATTGTGGAAGGTAGGCCGCCAAAACGCCCAGCTTATGCATAAGGCTGAACGCCTTGTGTAGTGCATTCGGATGGCGACACAGTGCCATAAATTTCTCACGTGCTTCTGGCATGGTGTGCAAGAACTTATTCAAGCGGCGACGAGCGGTACGTAACTGGCGCAGAGTTGGAGGGCTTACCCCTTCAATGCTCGAATCGTTAGCGATGTGCAAGAACATATCTAAGATGGTTTCAGGCCGCGCTTGGAAGAGCGCTGGTTTACGTGCCTCGATGAGTGCGCCGCGACGTTGGAAATCTTCATCAATGATTTCTGCGTCTTCAGAAGCGCCGCCATTAATGATGGCTTGATCGAAGAGCTTGAGTAGCATCTTATTCAACTCTGCCACGCGACGAAGGGTACGGTAGAACTCCTTCATCATCATCTCGACGCCGCGGTTACCCTCTCCAACGTAGCCAAGGTGTTCAGCGACTTGTGCTTGGTGAGCAAAGGTTAGGCGGTTGTCGTAACGACGCAGCTCAATATGCAACGCAAAGCGAACACGCCATAGGAAATCCTGACACTCAACTAGCTCTCGGTATTCTGCGTCGGTCAGGAAGCCATAGCGGCTCATCTCTAGTAACGATGTTGCGCCAAAGTGACGGCGTGCCACCCAGCTTAAAGTGTGAATATCACGCAAGCCGCCCGGCGTGGACTTGATGTCGGGTTCGAGGTTGTAGGTGGTGTCATGGTAGCGAGCATGGCGTTCACGCTGTTCCTGGATCTTCGCGCGGTAGAAGGTTTCACTCGGCCAGAAAGAGTCGGATAGCACCACTTTCTTCAACGCTTGGAAGGTATCTTCGCTGCCACACAGCAAGCGAGCTTCCTGTAGGTTGGTCGCAACAGTTAAATCCGATCGGCCGATTTCTGCGCATTCATCGACAGTACGCACCGCGTGACCCACTTCGAGGCGTAAGTCCCATAACAGAGTAATGAACTCACTGATTTTGGCTTCTAGCGCGTTTGGTAGTTTGTTGTTCGACAGAATCAAAATGTCGATATCAGATAGAGGATGTAATTCGCCGCGCCCGTAACCACCGACGGCAACCAACGAAATATTATGGATCTCTTTAAAGCCGAAGTGCTGCCATAAACGATTGAGGAGTAAATCCATGTACTCAGCGCGCGACAAAACGAGGTTAGTCACAGGGTGGTGATTAAGAAATTCTTCTTTTTGGTATGAACTGAATTTTTCAAGTTCTTGCTTAAGTTCACCGATGTTGATCTGCTCATCGGTAAACGTAAGAGGAGACTGAAGGGTCATATTTGCTATCCGTGCAAGCTAAAACTATTAGCAATCTAACAAATTTGCTGCAGATAAAAAATATCCCCGCATGGGCGGGGATATGGAAAGTGATATGCGATTATACGTTTTTCATCATTCGTGGAATGGTATCGTCGCTGCGAAGTGTTAGTACTTCACAACCTTCTTTGGTTACCACAATAGTGTGTTCCCACTGTGCAGAGTTTTTACCGTCGCCAGTGTAAACCGTCCAATCGTCTTGAGCGTCAACAGTACAACCAAACTTACCTGCGTTGATCATTGGCTCAATAGTAAAGCACATGCCTTCTTTTAGTACACGACGGTCTTTATTCTTGTAGTGAACCACTTGTGGCTCTTCGTGGAACTCATCACCGATACCGTGACCACAGAAGTCTTTAACAATAGAGAACTTGTTACGTGGGTTGTTCTTATTGTTTTCTTTGATGTACTTCTCGATAGCGGTACCGATGTCACCTACTGTTGCTCCTGGTTTTACTTGACGCATGCCGATGTACAGTGACTCTTGAGCCACCATACACAGACGTTTATTTGCAGGTGAAACATCACCCACTAGGAACATCTTAGACGTATCACCGTGGTAGCCTTGTGGACGAACACTTAGATCTGCGTTTTCATCGTTAGGAACGATAACCGTAATATCAACGTTGATGATGTCGCCATCTTTAAGTACAGCTGGCTTCATTTGGCCGTTTGCACCTTTCTCGTCTTCAGTTGCTGGGATACCGTGACAAACGATGTGGTTGATTGACGTACAGATCGATTTAGGGAATCCATGGTAATCAAGCGGTGCAGAGTAAGCGCCTCTTTCTAGAGCGTAATCGTGACAGATTTTGTTTAACTCTTCTGTCGTCACACCGGCTTTGATGTGCGGTTCGATCATTTCTAGAGTGTCTGCGGCTAGCTTGCCCGCAATACGCATGCGTTCGATTTCTTCAGCAGTTTTAATCTTGATTGACATTGGCTTTCTCTACTTATTCGTAAGCACGCTAACGTGCGAATGCGCGCATTCTATCAGACATCTTGCGGTTAACCCAAGCCAGTTAAGAATATGAGTCATTCTTACTTGTAGTCTAGTCATGGAATTTAAGAGGGAGTAGGGGTAAGTGTGATAGGTAAATTAGAATTGTAAGAAACAATTTTTACTAGCCATCTTAGGCTAAAATATGGTATAAAGCGCGCCGGAATCGAGGACTGTTCTCTTTGCTTTTCTTTAGAATAGCAGCGAAGCAGGCTTCTTCCGATTAAACTTTTATCTTTAAATCACACACATTCCGTCACATGTTCCGGGGTGCTGAGCAGAAGCTTGGTCGGAATTATGGGGGATGTGGAGGCCTAACCCCATAGAGGATTTTAAAATGGCAACTGTATCAATGCGCGATATGCTGAAAGCTGGTGTTCACTTCGGTCACCAAACTCGTTACTGGAACCCAAAAATGAAGCCATTCATCTTTGGTGCTCGTAACCGCGTTCACATCATCAACCTAGAAAAAACTGTACCAATGTTCAACGAAGCTCTAGCTGAACTAGCTAAAGTTGGCGAGAAGAAAGGTAAAGTTCTATTCGTAGGTACTAAGCGCGCTGCATCTGAAGCTGTTAAAGAAGCTGCAATCGCAAGCAACCA
>Ga0209272_10001762_pt1 | contig 13081 bp, 5 predicted proteins | sample tdDd002_FD_187125 | JGI IMG/M metagenome (GOLD analysis project Ga0209272, IMG submission 187125) | Marine sediment microbial communities from the Atlantic coast under amendment with organic carbon and nitrate - tdDd00.2 (SPAdes)... | ecosystem: Environmental > Aquatic > Marine > Coastal >... | reverse complement strand
ACATGACAGTTAGCTTTAAAACCCCCAACTAACCGTCTGTTGTACAACAAAAAGCTCGGACTACAATCGAGAAAAAATTATCATTAATCGACCTCTACAATTGTTGAGAGGTGTAACATTTATAAAACCAATAATTAAATAGCGGCATTTTTGGAAGTAAGATCAAATATTCAGGGTGGAGATGGTTGCCAGAGCGACTGCCTTAAGTTTTTGGGCACGGTTTTGTCTACGCCAAAAACGAAAAAAGCCCGTCATAGTGACGAGCTTTCGAAATAATGGAGGCGCCTCCCGGAATCGAACCGAGGTCCACGGATTTGCAATCCGCTGCATAGCCACTCTGCCAAGGCGCCTTACCGAATTTTATTGTTCTCATATAATGAGGGATGGTGCCCCGGGCCGGACTTGAACCGGCACAACGCGAACGTCGAGGGATTTTAAATCCCTTGTGTCTACCAATTCCACCACCAGGGCAACGCAATCAATGCGATGGCAACACCATCTGCTCTAACGACCTTCGCCGCGAGAACGAGGCGTACTTTAACGGATTAAGAATTAAGGTCAACAAAATTTCTCATTATTATCAATCAAATGAACATTAATTACCCTTTTTGAATAAATCACGATCGGTACGTTTAAATATCACCCACAACATTCTGTTTAATCGCATCATATAACTGTGTCAGTGAACTGTTAACCTGTGTTCATCGGCAAAGCTATGATTTGTTGCTCTATCTCTCGGATAAAACTCACCTTTTCATAATTCTCTCGAATGATATTCCACATTAGTTGAACACTCTGTACACCTGTTTACAGTTATCTCAAGTACCATTGAAACATTAATCCTTATATTTCAGTGATATAGGCTTTGGTTCATTTCTTGCTCTTTAGTGGGCAACCAACTCATTGTCTCTTAGGTGAATGTTACGAACGTCACCTCAGAGTCTGTTTGGTCAAGGAATGAGGGCTCTGTTGTTAAGCCGCTGATAAGCCGCAAGTTATAGCAAAACACAATGGTGTAATTTGCGTTGATGTAGCCCTCTTGTTCAAACTTTCGAAGAAAAAGAAGGTCAATGATGGAACGATTAATACATAGCAGACTCAACAGGGTGATGAGTATCATCCTTGTTGGCTCGGCAGCATTGTATGGTGTAACGACTCATTCACCAGCTCAAGCAGAGGCATATAACCTCTCGCCAACGGAAAAACTCTGTATGGCGGATGCATATTTGCAAGAGCCGGGAAACTCGTTACCACGAGATGCTTTAAACTGTACCGCTAATGACGTTGAAATTACTAGAGTCATTCCAACGGATCCAAATGCAGAATGTAGCCTCGGAGAAACTTTTTCATTTCAAGCCGATGTTACCGTACGAACTAACGCCAACGAACGATATGACACCACTTTTTATCTTCCTTTAACTGAAGCCAGTCCTCAGGTTGTTCAAGGTGAATTTAGAAACTGTAGTATGATCCTCCCTGTACCAGGAGGTAGCGGCGAAACTGCTGATGCTCAAATCGATGGGGACGCTTGTGGTGACATCACTAAAGCGTTGGGACCAGATGAATATACACTGGTTGATGAAACCATCACGATGCTTTGTACCGATGACGATGGCGACAACCGTGCCGACTTCACCTACTGTGCGGCGTGGGATAATCAGGAGCGTGATAACTGTACTATCGATGAAGATCCGTATGCGGGTCAGATTCCAAACACCAAATCGAAGTGTAACTGTGACACCTTTAATATTGACGTGTTCATTAAACCGTCACCACCAGATATCATCAAATCTGAAGGTACACCGAGTTCACGCCCAGAGCCAGGTGGTGAATTTACCTTCGATGTGAGCTTTACTAACCCTAATGCACAAACGTCACTATTCATTAGTGCAATAAGCGATGAAATCGATATCGATGGTGATGGTACTTATGATGTGAGCTTTGATCTTTGGGGTGGCACCACTAGCCCTGGTGGTGATGGTGTTTATCTAACATCAACTAACTGTCCAATCGGTACACCGTTGTATGAAGTGGCTCCGAGTGCAACCTACAGCTGTCAATTCAGCGTTTTCGTGGTAGATACCAACCTCCCGGATATACCGACACCAGAGTTATATAAAGATGTGGTTAAGGTAACGCTACTGGATAAGAACGGTGACCCTGTTGTTAATGGTGAGACCTGCCCTGCAGGTGTAGGCCAAGTGGCACTAGGCGAACATTGTAGTGTTGAGAAACAGGTACAAATCACTAACGTCCCACCAGCGATTACTGTGGTTAAATCAGCAGATAAAGAGGAAGTACTTGAGCCAGGTGAAAATGTCACATTTACGTTCGACGTGACGAACGACTCTGGCACATTTGATTCTCCTATCGAACTCGTTAGCTTAATCGACACCATCTATGGTGATCTGAGCGCAATTGGGGCTGAGAGTGACTGTCTTGATACCCCTGTAACGATAGCATTTGGTGCAACATACAGCTGTACCCTAAGTGTCTATGTTGCTGGCGATGCTGGTGATAGTTTCACAAATACAGTTACAGCAACTGCAAGAGACAACGAGAATGACACTGCGACAGACATGGATTCTCACACTATTTTGGTATTGGATGTACCTTCTATGATCACTCTAGAAAAAACAGCCAATCCGACTTCTGTATTTGAGACCGGTGACAATCCAACCTTGTTCCGAGATGTTGATTACACCTTCTACTTTACGGTTAAAGACACTATTGGTGGTGTTTCAACATCCGACACTGTCGTTTTCTCAAGCCTATCCGACGACCGTTTCGGTGTGCTTACCGATCACTGTATGGTTGATATGAGAAATGGTGGCGCTATAGCTCCGACTGCTTTGAATGGATTTGAATTAGAGCCTGGGGACAACGCAAGCTGTACTATTACATTACAAATCCAAGGTAATGCTGGAGAAAGCCATGTAAATGTCGCGACTATTAACGGTACTGATGAGGACGGCCTCGCAGTCATGGCTATGGATGATGCAACCGTTACCTTCGACCCACTCGCGCCTGATACTGACCTCGCGTTTGCAGTTAGTGGTCTAGTTGTTATTGAGCTAACCAATGCGTCCGAAGTCGACAATGTAACATTGACCTCACTCACTCTATTGGGCGTCGATGTTGTTGACGGTGCAAGCTCAGGCGGCTTCACCATTCTCAATACACTTGGTGGCACCTATGACGGTGTGTTCTACCCTGCTTGTAACATTGGCCAAGTACTCGAGTACAGCGGTTCTGGTAACAACGTTTACAACTGTGCATTTACCGTTGAACTAAGACCAGGCCTAGAAAATACCGACCCTGTAACGTTCCTAGCTCAAGGTGCTCTAGACGGAATCGTAGCAACCGTAACCGATGATGAAGGTGATGATCTAACCAACTTTATTTCTATCGAAGTAAACACTATTGAATAGATTTCACACTCTATCTCAACTCCAAAAGGGGCAATACCATTGCCCCTTTTACTCAATCCATACAAAGGGGAGCACTATGTCGAAGTATAGAAACCAAATTTACACTTTATTGCTTTCTATTCCTCTGGTCGTCGGATGCCAACCAACAAATGATGAAAGTGTTGAATCTGAGTTAACCGCATTGAGGCAAGAGGTAAAAGACTTGAAAGCGCAGGTTGAAAGTATTCAATCAGACATTGAGTTAGCTAAAGAAAATGCAGCCAAAGCGGCTAAACCAAAATTCAGAACTTTACCCGTTCAAAAAGACTTTGATGGCAATGGAACCATTCCATCAATGGGCGATAACAACGCGACAATCGCAATCGTCGAATTTTCTGACTATCAATGCCCTTACTGCAAACGCTTCACCGACAACACCTTCGCAAAGATCAAAGAGAATTACATCGACTCAGGGAAGGTTAAGTATTTAACAAGAGACTTTCCACTTGGATTCCATCCACAAGCTAAAGGTGCCGCAATTGCTGCCAATTGTAGCTTTAAGCAAGGTGAGTATTGGCCAATGCGACACGCTTTGTTTTCAAATATGCGCAACTTAAACACCGCTTTGTACCAAAAAACCGCAAGTGACTTAAAGCTGGATATCGAAAAGTTCTCTGCGTGCCTTGAAGATCCTCAAATGGCAAAAGATGTAGAAAACGACATTGCCCTTGCATCCACTCTTGGTATTCGGGGTACGCCAAGTTTTGTTGTCGGGCGTATAGAAGATGGTCAATTAGTCGGCGCACAACTGGTTGTTGGTGCACAAGATTATCGAGTGTTCTCCGCGCTGTTGGAAGATCTTCTTAAAGAGCCTAAATAGCCGTTTCACTTAGCACTAATATAAACCAAAAGAGGCAATAACTTTCGCTATTGCCTCCTCTATCGCGCAGATCTACAGATTCTATTTACTGTTTCCTTTTCCCTTATTACCGCCGCCCTCACTCGTGCTGCTTAACTGGATGGAAACCACTGCGGTCGCTGTATTTTGACCATCTGATATGGTGTAACTAAAGCTATCACTCCCTTTAAACTTCTTCGCCGGTGAATAAACTAAGCGCCCAGAACTGTTTAAACTGACTGATCCCTTCGAGCCTTGCGTAAAGCCAACGACTTGCAGTATGTCTCCTTCTGGATCGCTATCATTCGCAAGCACATCAATCTCGGTCACCTCTTTTGCCGTCAACACGACTGAGTCGTCGTTAGCGATGGGAGATAAGTTTGCGATCGCTAGGATGCGATATTCGACAACGCCATTAGCCGCGCCTTCACCGCTTTCCGTTGATAGCGCATGAACTTGAATCGAATACTCACCCTCGGTTGCATTCTCTGCAGAAGTAACCATCAACTCAACACTCGCCTTCTGTCCAGACTCAAGTGAAAGTTGGTGAGTCGAACTATTCCATCCGCTTGGTACATCTGCAGATACAGCGTACGACACAGGGTCGCATTCAGAGCCATTTTGGCTCGTCAACGTCGCGGAATACACCAAGGTGTCACCGGCGTTACCCTCTTGAATCGAAGAAGAAAACGTCATCAATGCAGGGTTTCGCTCACATACAGGCGCCAAGTCAGCTACTTTATAAACACTGCTCGCTCGTGCATTATAACTAGCGTCTAGCATGTTGGTTGCTATCACATCAATACCGTAGCTTCCTGCTTCAGCCGAAACGTCAGAAGTAACACTTAAGCTAATAGATGTCGTTTCACCCGACGTAAGTGAAGCAACGCTACTAGTCGTAACCCACCCTTCAGGCACATTCGCACTGATTTGAAAATTCGCTGACTCACACGCTTGGTTATCATTGTTGGTAATGGTTGCAGTGTAGTGAACAGTCTCTCCCGGCTCGAACTCCGCCGCGGAGTTTGCAACTAGCGTTAACGTTGGATTGGCCATCTCACACGTCTGAACACTTGGTTCAATTTGATAAACCGCTGGAATACTGGTTGCCAATGCTAAATCAGTGCTGTTTTCCGCCTTCAGCACCATGTCATAACTGCCTTCTTGCGCAGAATCACTCGACGTTACGTGAATTTCTATCGCTTTAGTCTCACCCGAAGCCAGTGTCAAAGATTCACGCGTCGATGACCAACCAGATGGCACATTCGCACTCACATTAAATGACATTAACGAGCAGGCATTCGTATCGTTGTTCGTCACGTTCAACTTATAAGAGGCAGAAGAACCAGCAACGCCACTCACAACTTGACTGGATGCAAGATCAATTGAAGGACTTGCTTGCACACACTGTTCATTATCAAAGGTCACATGTACGCTAGCTGCATTGGCATTTGCCCACTCTGCTGTAATGGTAATGCCTGCTTGAACATCAGTATACGTTTGGCCGACAAGCAGAGCGGATTCATCAAGATCTCTCAGACCACTATTTGGAATCATATCTAGCATCAAGTTACTTTGTGGATCATCTTCTGTCGCTAGGTGAAAAATTACCCCATCCGTAATGCCCGATTTGCCTTCAACAAAGCTATCAAACCCAATCGCTTGGCGATACTCAAGGTAATACCACAATGGTTTACCTGTTACTTCATCTGTGCCACGTCTAATTTTCAAGCCTTTTGCACCACCACTATGCGGTGTTTCAACAGGTTCAAGTAAATAGCTGCCGTCAGTCTCAACAGAAACGACGTTTCCTGAGTTTGTACTAATCCAGCCTAAGAGCTCCTTGCTAAAGGCATTAAAATGGCCAGTAATGCCTGACATACCCATGATATCAAGCGCATCACCATATTCTGCCGATGCACATCGATCACCAATAATGTCAGAGCCACAATCGAGATCTTTGGCATGATGTAAGCCAAAGTTGTGTCCAAGTTCATGCCCAACAGTGCGCAGAGTTAAAGAGCCATTCACATAAGCTTTTGATGGATTGCCGCCAACCGTTCCTTTTCCAGTCCATCCGCATGATGAGTTTTCAGGGAACACATATAAAATTCGCGCATAATCACCAAAACTCACGCCATTGTCTAAAGCCACATCTTCAGCGGTAGTGTGAATTGCCCAAGTGTCGCACGTAGCATTCATGGGCAAGGTATAGTAACCAACCACGTCTCCCGTTAGCCATACTTGGTTATCAGAGCTTTCTTTATAAAAGTCATTAACCTGCCCAAATACTAACTCTCGCACTTCTTCGACTGACCATGGTGTCTGCGTGTTATCCAGAAAGTTCAATAGCATCACCAAAGTACGCTGCTCACCAAAAGAGCTCGCGGTCACTGGTGTCGAGTCAGTCCCGTCCGTAGAAGTCGTGTTACTACCGTCGGCCAAAACCAATAAATTAGATGGGTCCTGATTCAATGCCAACACATCTAATTTCTTTCCGGTTTGCTTGATGTTGATCCCGCCAACACGTACTTTGTCGCCATCACGCACCCCCTTAGCGACAGCGTGACTAGGAAATTTGACTTCGATTCGCGAGTATCCAGAATTCAAGATGTAACGAAGACGACTAGAGTGCGTTTTATCATCATCTTCATAAAACACTTCCAAAGCGCCTTCTAACTGCTGCTCTTGCTCAACAAAGCCTTGAAGCTCTGATGGAATAAGCTTGCGCTGCTTGTTGTTAAAAGCGACTTTTGTTGCAAGGACCGGGTCGATATCAGCCAATTGGGTAATAGTTACCTGTCTCGACTTGAGCAACATTAATGCTTCTGAAAAATAACGTAATTTGGCTTCGCCATCGCTATTTTGGTAATTATCTATCGCTACCAATAGGTCTGATTTATTCTGCTGTATTTTTCGGTTTAGATTTTTCTTATCAGCAGAAAATTTCTCTTTTGATTCATGTACATCAGAATGTGTATGGTGATGGTGTTGATGAGTATTTTGGTTCTTTACATCATTTATATATTCCGCCAAGGTGTTTGACGAAAATATAGCAAGGGATACAACAGCAAGTTTTAGAACGAATTTTTTATTTAAATTAACACCATTAACTGGTAAGTAATTATTAAAATTAAACATAATTATATTTTAGATTTATATCTTATTATGGATAGAAAACAACAACGTCTTATGACTTATGATTCAAGTCAAAACGGGTTACTGATTTGCTTGCATCTCCACTACAGAAAGCAGTCCGACCAAGTACGACATTGCTAAAACCAATGAGAAATAAAACCCTCACCTATTTTTACAGAATGTAAATCTAGCTAGAGTGACGTACGCTACTATAACTTCTCATGGCGTATCTAAGCACATGCAAAGAAATAGAGCTGTATTTGGTATTTAATTTAAAGCGCAAGTGACCCAAGGTTGAGCCGAGTTATATTTAAACTGAACTTTAATGTTGGAGGACGCTGTAAGTAACTAATGCAACGATGCGGATATAAAACCCTTATATTTATTAATTCAATTTCATAATTATTACTTCCTTTAAATATCTAGCGAAGGAAATATTACCAAACAGAACGATTAAAAACCAAACAATTCATAACTCAACCTGATAGTTTTTAAAATGCATTTTTAAATCATAATGATAGAAAGCAACACAATACTGTCTTATTAATTCGATAGACTGGGATTCCATGTGATCTACCTCTAAACAGACGTCCTCTGTTGGGTTGTAAAGGAACAAATAAAAAGAGCCGCGTATGTCTGCGGCTCTTGGAATCAAAACTCTTACCTTCTAAGCACAGCAGTTACAGTTGCGCTTGTAGCGGTCCATTTTACCTATACCCGGGTTAAAGGTATTGGTCGGATCAAGTTGGTGGTAGAACTTTTGCAGCGAGTTTTCTGCTTCGTAGAGATGCCCTACGTTGTGCTCGGCTGGGTATTTCGCGCCACGACTGTTTAAGTGCTCCAACATCAGCTTCTTCATCAACTTAGTGTCAGTGCCTTTCTTAAAGATATAGTCTTGATGGAAGACATAGCACATAAAGTGGCCATAATAGAGAGACTTAACCAGATTCTTAGTCACCTCTTCTGGTAGCGTCTCTAACCAATCCTCATCATTGCGTCGCAACGCGATATCTAGAGCAACAATATCTTCAACTTCGTCACGGTGAATGGTTTCGTAACGAATTGCTGCACCTGCTGCTGCAAAGCGATGTAGATACGCTTTCTTGCCCTCTTCTGGCGTACATTCGAAGAAATCACTATCGTGCTCAGCCGCCCAAACTTCTTTGAGGTATTTCTGCGCTTCCGCAATGCCGCCATCGCTCATCTTGAGTACAAGATGGTGTTCGTACTTATCACGGTATTCCAACATGCGCTTAGGAAGGTGCTGTGGGAATAACTTGCTTGCGTAGTAGAGAATAGTATCTGGCAGGTATTTACTGACTAAAGGTACGCGCTCTAAGAAGTTTTCAACCTTAGCTTTGAGCGAGAACATCTTAGGTAGATTATCCGTACCTAATAAATCGATAGATAGGAAGACATCTTTACCGTATTTCTCCGCCATGTTGAAGATGTCACGGTGAAGGTACTCGCCCATTTCTGGCAAGTTTTCAAACTGCGTAAGGAAATCTTTTCTGAGCTTGGTGAGCTTATCTGGATCATTAGTACCTAAATAGAACACCTGCTCTTTCTCTGGGATCGGATAGCTGTCGACTCGAACAGCGAACACGCCCAGTTTACCCGCACAGCCACTTGCCTCGTACAGACGACGTTCGTCGGCATTAAAGCGCGATGGGATATCAGAGCTAACGTCGCGGACACGTTCGTCGTACTCTTTGTCCGATGCCATGCGCTCATCATGAATCACTTTATCTGGATCGAAGTTACCATCTTGGATGTTCTGCAAGATCTCTTCAGGTGTCGAGCCTAATCCTTCAATACCAAGGTGGTTAACAAGATTGAGCTTACCGTCTTTATCGACCTGAGCGAATATGGCTAACTCAGTGTATGCAGGACCACGTTTAACCAGAGCCCCGCCAGAGTTGTTTGCAATGCCGCCCACCACAGTAGCGCCAAGAGAAGAAGAACCAATCACAGAATGTGGTGCTCGATTTACTGCTCGCAGCTCTTTTTCTAGCGAATGTAAACTTGCTCCCGGAAGGCAAACCACTTGCTTTCCACCGTCTAACAGATAGATTTGCTTCATCTTGGTAATATTGATCACTACGACATCGCGGTCATAATCACTACCACTTGGCGCAGAACCTTCAGTAAGGCCGGTCTTAGCCGCCTGCATGATGATGATGCAATTGTTCTCCACACATTGTTGAATCACCTTCCACTGCTCTAGCAGAGTATTAGGGAAAACCACCGCCAATGCCGTACCGCTTCCAGAGCGAAAACCGCTGCGGTAATACTTGGTTTTGATTTCATCGGTAAGGACGTTTTCTTCCCCGACAATGGTGACAAATGCGTCGATGAGCTGCTTCTGTTTCATATCCGTATCTCTAGTTATTATGCCCAACCAATATAAGTAGTCCGAATCTGAACGTCCATTCCACTAAAGTCAGATAACTACGCCCAAGTAAAGCAAACCACAATAATCATACATAAATTCAGTTAGTTACACTTTTCAAAACCACAAATTCAACAAAGAAACTTATCGTTTCCAAAAAGAAACAATAGCAAAGTACATTGTTAACAAATGTGCACAATATCGAAAAATAAGAAAATCAAAAAGGCTGGCAAGGCTTTATATTCCTTACCTTGACAGAATGCTGAGTCAAACCAAAAGCACAACATGTGAGTGCCGATACGTTATGGCAGCGTTATATAGCTGTGACATTGTAGATCAATAAAGAAAATAGGCGGATGGTCGAGTTTTGGATTCAGCGATGAGCCCTATCCAAAGGGTGGTTCCTGCCTTTTGAGTAAAGTGGCCAGCTAGAATTGATGGCTACGATTTTGAAAGCACTGATAAAGGTGTTCTATAAAGATCTTGATCTTTTCTGGCTGCTGACGTGTATATGGATACACCGCATAGATGCCTAAGCACTTGGCCGTTTCGTCTTTAAACAACTGAATGAGCTTACCTTGCTGCAAGTCTTCATAAACCAGCACACGAGGTACATAAATAATGCCTTGCCCTAGCAAAGCGACATTACGTAACGCAGACGAGTTGTTGGTACATAGATTTCCACCCACCTTAACCTGATAAGCTTCATTATCACGTTTGAAAGCCCACTCACGCGCCCCCGTCTCTTGATAGGCGTAAACCAAACAGTTGTGCTTGGTGAGCTCGTTCGGCGTTTTGGGTTTGCCATGTTTGGCGACGTACTTGGGCGATGCACAGACAATCCAGTTTGCATCAACAAGCTTACGCGCTATAAGGCTTGAATCAGGCAAAACCCCTGTACGAATTGCAAGGTCAAAGCCCTCATTGACGATATCTGCAAACCGGTTGTCTAGCTCCATATCAATATTGATATCTGGGTACGCTTGGTTGAACTCAGTAATAACCGTAGGAAGGATGAGCTCACCAGAGATGGTAGGCACCGTAATCTTGATATTGCCAGATAAACTCTTACCTAAGCCAACAATCGACTCTTCTGCGGTAACGACGGCTTGATAGACACTACGTGCATGTTCGAAGAAGGATTGCCCTGCTTCTGTGAGCTTGAGCGTGCGCGTTGTGCGATACAGAAGCTGAACGCCAATCTCCTGCTCCAACTTGGCAATACGCTTACTGACGACCGACTTGGTAAGCTCCATTTGTCTTGCAGCTGCGCTGAACGAACCCTGTTCAACTAAATGATAGAAAATGATGTAATCGTCGGTATTTCTCATGTGTCTTCATTGCTTCCCTGTTGAAGAACATATTGTAAGTCGCTTTGAAGCCAAATGCAGATCGGAAAGTCACACTTGTGTGATTACATCCGATCATGGGCTGATAGAAATAGAGGAGGAACCACACAACAGATACAAAAAAACCAGCTTTCGCTGGTTTGATGTTGATGCTCTTCGCATCTGGATACCGCCATTGCCATATCCATAATTTGGAGCGACACACGAGGTTCGAACTCGTGACCTCAACCTTGGCAAGGTTGCGCTCTACCAACTGAGCTAGTGTCGCAAAATGGAGGCGCCTCCCGGAATCGAACCGAGGTCCACGGATTTGCAATCCGCTGCATAGCCACTCTGCCAAGGCGCCTTTATTTTCAACGCTTCAGAGCCTTGCCCCGTTGCGTTGGTTGCTACTTTACGGATTCAGAAAATATAGTCAAACAAAAAACTGTACTTTCCTGTCTGTTTGCTTTGTTTTAAACCAATCCGATGTTAATTCGAGCTAAAGCGTCCAAATTTCCTCATTTTGGTTAGAGCAAACTGAAACGAACAGGTAAAAGAAAAGCGGCAATCGTTGCCGCTTTATTATCTCTATCTCGCGATTAACCGTTAGCAACGCGTTTGAACAAGCGTCCCACTACGTTTGGATGGTAAGACCAAGTGTGGTCAAACATCGACATCAGCGCTGGGTTACCGTACTTCGATAAGCTAATGGCATGGAAGCGATTCTTCTTCGCTTTTAACGCATCCACTTTCGCAAGCAATTCATCTTGCTGCTTTGGCGCAATGAAGTCTGAGATAACGACCATGTCGGCGTTTTTGTATTTGTCGCTGTTCATCAAATCGATCGATTTAATCAACGTTGGCTCCAAATCCGTACCACCATGGAAGCTGTAAGTTAAAAAGTCGGCAGCTTCACGTAAGCCATCCTGACGAGTTAGCTCGTAGGTTATGTGCTCTGTGGAGAAGATGATCACGTAGCAATCACGTTGCTCCGCCAAAGCGATTTGCATGAGTGCATAAGCCATGGCTTTAGCACATTGCTCAGGGAAGCCACTCATCGAGCCTGACGCATCAACACAAACGATAAACGGCCCTTTTTCAACGTCCACCGCTTTGTGCTCTGGCTTGTGCGCTTTGACTTTACGCAATGTGCGAGACTTACCTTGCGTGCGGTAGTTCATCAAACGTTTATCAACCAAATGCTTATAGAACACCACTTCCAGCTCTGGATACGCCAAGAACATGGTTTCATTCGGTAGCAATTTGTTGAGATCGTCACTTTCGTGAATACCGACGATGTCGTCTGTCGCTTCGTCACTCTTTTCCTCAACCATTTGCAGCTCTTCTGCTGGAGCACGATTGAGGTCAGGATCATTCACTTGCCCCGCCATGCGACCAAGTTGTTCTGCGATTTCTTGTAAGCCTTTGTGCTTTTTGAGGAACTCTGCGTGGCGCTTCATCACGGTTAAGTCAGTTTTACTCAACTTGGCTGACGCCATATCCCACAAGCGTCCTACGCTTTCTTCGTCGCCGGACTCGGTGACTTTGTCCATGCTACGCATGGTTTCCATACGCTGGTAAAGATCGTTGAGGACTTTTTCTTTGTTCTCTTCAAGCTCAGAGACTTGCGCTTGCTTAATGGCCTCCACAAGGCTTTGATACCACTGGTCGCAGAAGTAATGAGGGAACATTGGGTTATTCACGCCTTTGTTCTTCTCCATCATGCGACGTGCTTGCATGTAAAACGCTGAGTGCCACTCAAGCTTCTTGATTACGTCATCAATGCGTTCAAAGAACTCTTCTTCATCCCAATAAATAACTTCTTGGTAGAGCGCGAGTTCTTGTTGGAAACGTTCTGTCTCACAGACTTTCGTCATGCGCTTTTTTACATTGCCACGCCACTTTAGTAGAT